>Ga0209048_10000112_pt1 | contig 80867 bp, 76 predicted proteins | sample FrelakmetCRP12CR_FD_187146 | JGI IMG/M metagenome (GOLD analysis project Ga0209048, IMG submission 187146) | Freshwater lake sediment microbial communities from the University of Notre Dame, USA, for methane emissions studies - CRP12 CR (SPAdes)... | ecosystem: Environmental > Aquatic >...
GACCTCTATATGGTGGAGGACGTGCCGTCGCCGGACCTGCGGCTGCTCTACAAGCATGCGCGCGCGACCATCTGCCCGAGCTTCGGCGAGGGATTCGATCTTCCCGGAGTGGAGGCGATGAAGTCGGGCGGCGCGGTGGTCGCCTCCGATATCGCCGTTCATCGGGAAATCTATGCGGACGCCGCCGAGTATTGCGACCCCTATTCGAGTCAAGACCTCGCGCGCGCCATCCGGGAGGTCATAGATCCCGCGCGCGCCGCGCGCCGCGACGAGCTCGTGGCCAGGGGCGCCATCGTCTCGCGGCGCTACGCCCACGAAGCGATTCTGCCGCAGTGGCAGGCGTTTCTGACTTCTCGGCTGCAGCGGACCTAACCCGTGCGGCGCATTTTCATTACCGGCGCGAGCTCGGGAATCGGCCTGCTGACGGCCCGCGCGCTGTGCGGGCGTGGCCATGAGGTCTGGGGCACCAGCCGCATGCCGGCGAGTCTCCCGGTGATCGAGCGCTTCCATCCCATTGCCCTCGACTTGAACGACAAGGGGTCTGTCACGGCCGGATTCGACAAGGCGCTCGCCGAGGCCGGTCACTTCGACGCGCTCATCAACAATGCGGGAGCCGGCGTCTTCGGGCCGCTCGAGAGCTTTTCCGACGAAGAATTCAACGCCCAGCTCGAAACCCTGCTCTGCGGGCCGCTGCAGCTGATCCGTCTCGCGCTGCCCGGCATGCGCGCGCGCCGAGCCGGGCTTTTGGTCAATGTTTCCTCGCTCGCCGCCGAGTTTCCGCTGCCTTTTATGGCGCCTTACAGTCTGTGCAAGGCGGCTTTGAGCGCCATGAGCGAAGGCCTGGCCTTGGAGCTCGCCCATACCGATATCCGCGTCATCGACCTGCGGCCCGGCGACTTCGCCACCCAGTTTCATGCGTCCACGCGCCGCTTCGGCGGGCAACTCGCGCAAGCCTACGCGCCCAATCTGGAACGCGCCTGGGCTGCGATCGAGCGCAACATGAGCCGTGCGCCCGATCCGAAAAAAGTGGCTGACACGCTGGTGAAGATCATCGAGGGAAATATCGGCAGCCCTGTGGTCGCGGTCGGCGGTATCTTCCAGGCCCGCATCGCGCCCTTGCTGACCCGGCTCGTGCCGCGCGCCTGGGTGCAGTGGGGACTGCTCGCCTACTACGGACTGAAGAGTCGACCTTAGCTAAAGCCCCTCATTGCGCATGACCGCGAAAGCGTCATCGGCCATGCCGAGCGTGGCGACGATGTCCTCGGGCGTGTGCGCCGCGGATAGGAACCAATTGTGGTGCGGATGAAAGAAGGCGCCGCGCCGCGCCACCTCGGCGCAGAAAACCTGTTGCCGGCGCGAGCTCGGATCGTCGATGAAGCAGAGAAACGGGACTGCGGGAGGCCCGGAGGCGAGCATCGCATAGCCGTGCTTCGCACCGGCCTGCAGCAAGCCATGCATCAGCATTTCCCCGGTACGGCGCAGGGTCGAAACGACCTCCTGCTGCTTCTGGATCTGTAGGCACGCCAAGGCTGCTGCCATGGCGGGCGGGCTGTTCCAATAACTGCCGGTCAAAAAAACCCGGCTGGCGGCGACGCGCAGCTCCTTGCGCCCGAGCGCGGCGGACAGGGCGTGGCCGTTGGCGATCGCCTTGCAGAAACAGATCAGATCGGGCTCGAAGCCGAAACAAGCGTGCGAACCGCGCAGATCGAGGCGGAAGCCGGCACGGATGTCGTCGAGAATGAGCACGATCCCTTCGCGGCGGCAGGCGGCTTCGATATGGGGCCAGAAACCCGGCGCGGGCATCTGCGAGGGTTTGAAAGCCGGGTGATGGAACGGCGTCATGATGACGCCCGCGATGTCGCCGCGGTACCGTGCGAGCAGCCGATCGAAGGATTCGAGATCGTTCCAATTGAAGTCGTGGACGTGGGCACGGTCTTCATCGAGCAGCCCGGCGTGGCCCGGTGTGCACCAGGGATCGATGCCGTGGTAGGCGCCCGCGACTTTGAGGATTTTGCGCCTCTGGGTATGTTCCCGCGCCACCTGCACGCTCCAGGTGGTCATATCCGAGCCATTCTTGCCGAACACCGCCCAGGCCGAGAAATCGACCAGGGATACCAAGTATTCGGCCAACTCCACCATCACGGGTCCCGGGTGATTCACGCACAGCGCCTTGCTCAGTTGCCGTGCGGCCGCTTCCTCGACCGCCGGATGCTGGTGGCCCAAGATCACCGGCCCGTAGCCGCATAGGAAATCGATGTACTCGTTCCCATCGACATCCCAGTAGCGGCAGCCCTCGGCTCGATCGGCGTAGTAGGGAAGGGCACCCGGCAATGCCGCCGCAGGGCTGGCGTGCCCGTAGATGCCGCACGGTATCACCTGGGCTGCTCTTGCAAAAAGTTCGTGTGAGCGGCGGTAGCGGTCGGCGTTTGAATCCATGGAAGTCAATGTTTGAGGTAAGCGCGCACTCGCTCCATGGCGAAATTAAGACCTTCGGCCAATGGTACGAGCCCCTCGACCCGGATTTGCCCGCAACCGACCGCCGCCAGGGTATCGATCTCCCCGCGCAGCGCCGCGTAGGCCGTGGCGATGTCGGCGAACACGATGCAGACGTCGGGGCGCCGGGGCGGATCACCCCAGCCTACCTGATTGTCGGCTGAGCCGTGGTCGAACCACACCGTGGCTCGAGGTTCGCCCGCAATCGTGAAGGAAGCGAGTCCCGGCGGCAAGGAGCGCAGGATGTTTTGCGCCGCCGCGTCGCCTTGCGCGAGGGCGTGAAGAGCAAGTCCGGCCGTGATGAGCGAGAGCCTGGCATGCAGGCGGCGGCCCGCGGCGCTGTCAAGGACCTGCTGTGCGCCGTCCAACACGGCTTCGAGCCGCTCCGCCAGTTTGGAAAATCGCGCCAATAGTCCGACCCGCCAGCAGCCCCAGACGGGCAGCGGCGCGGCCCATTTATTGCCGGAAAAAAACGCGTTCAGATGGTGATCGCCGAGAAACATCAGGATCACCGAAGCGTTGCGGCTGCAACCGTCCTCCCAGAGGATTTGGCCGCGCTGCAGTCGGATCGTGGCCGCCGGGCCGCCGAGTATCGAGAACACGATCGACGCGCGCAGCTGTCCAAGATCATCAACGACAGTGCCGTCTTGTTCGGCCAAGTCGGTCAAACACGGCAACACGGCGCTGAGATAGAGGCGGCTCAGCACCGCGGGGTCGGGCCGAGCCGAGATCGGCGTCACACGCTCCGGACCGTGCGGATCCTCTCCGGCGCCTGCAGCGCCCACCAGTCCTCGACGCTCGAGCCGATGCCGGCCGGATCGAGTCCCGCCGCCGCGAGGCAGGTTTCCCGGGTACCGTGTTCGATGAAGCGATCCGGTATGCCGATATGCAGTACGGGCAGGAGTGATCCGTTGGCGGCGAGCACCTCGCCGACGCCGGAGCCCGCGCCGCCCATGATCGCATTCTCTTCGATCGTCACGATCGCGCGGTGGCGCGCCGCGATGTCGACGATGAGTTCCTCATCCAGCGGCTTGACGAAGCGCATGTTGACGAGCGTGGCGTCGAGCCGCTCGGCGATCTTGCGCGCCGGTTCGACCAGCGCGCCGAACGCGAGGATCGCAAGGCCGCTTCGTCCCTCGCGCTTCAGTTGCGCGCGCCCCACCGGCAGCGCCCCCATCTCGGCGCATATGGGTTCACCGGGCCCGGTGCCGCGCGGATAGCGAACCGCCGAGGGCGAGGACAAGGTGGTCCCGGTGTACAGCATCTGGCGGCATTCGTTCTCGTCCGCCGGCGCCATGATCACCATGTTGGGAATGCAGCGCAGGAAGCTCAAGTCGTAGCTGCCCTGGTGGGTCGCGCCGTCGCTGCCGACCAGGCCGGCACGGTCCAGTGCGAACACCACCGGCAGATTTTGCAGAGCGACGTCGTGGATCAGCTGATCGTAGGCGCGCTGCAGGAACGTCGAATAGATCGCAACCACCGGCTTGAAACCCTCGGTGGCGAGGCCGGCCGCGAAGGTGACCGCATGCTGTTCGGCGATCGCGACATCGAAATAGCGGTCCGGGAATCGCTTCGAGTACTCGACCAGACCCGAGCCTTCGCGCATTGCCGGCGTGATTCCGATGATCTTCGGATCTCGCTCCGCCATGTCGCACAGCCATTGCCCGAAGATCTGCGAGTAGCTCGGCCCCGAGCTCAATTCCTTGAAAATCTTGCCGCTCGCCGGATCGAACGGTCCGGGACCGTGCCACTTGATCGGATCGGCCTCCGCCGGCGCGTAGCCCTTTCCCTTGCGGGTGACCACGTGAAGAAATTGCGGTCCCCGCAGTTTTTTCACGTTCCCAAGGGTGGTGATGAGCGCCTTGATGTCATGACCGTCGATCGGTCCGATGTAATTGAAGCCCATTTCCTCGAACAGCGTGCCGGGCAGCACCATGCCCTTCAGATGCTCTTCCGAGCGGCGCGCCAGCTCCCACACCGTGGGCATCTGACGCAAGACTTTTTTGCCGCCCTCGCGCAGGTGTGCGTACATGCGCCCCGACAGCGCGCGCGCCAGGTAATTCGACAGTGCGCCCACGTTCTCCGATATCGACATGTCATTGTCGTTGAGGATGATCAGCAGATCCGCCGGCGTCGAACCGGCATGATTGAGTGCTTCGAATGCCATGCCCGCCGTGAGCGCGCCGTCGCCGATGATCGCCACCGCGCGCCGGTCCTCGCCGCGCTTGGCGGCCGCAACGGCCATCCCCAGCGCCGCGCTGATCGAGGTGCTGGAGTGCCCCACGCCGAAGGTGTCGTACTCGCTCTCGCTGCGCGCCGGGAAGGGGGCGAGGCCGCCCGCTTGTTTGATGGTATGCAGCTGATCCCGCCGGCCCGTGAGCACCTTGTGCGGATAGGCCTGGTGCCCCACGTCCCAGACCAGGCGGTCGTAGGGCGTATTGAATATGTAATGCAGCGCAACCGTCAGTTCGACCGTGCCCAAGCCTGCGGCGAAATGCCCGCCGCGGGTGCTGACGCTTTGGATCAGGAATTGGCGCAGCTCCTCGGCCAATACCGGTAATTTGGCCGGTGGCAGCCGGCGCAGGTCTTGCGGGAGCTTTATGGAGTCAAGCAGCGGATAATGGGCGGCTGGCGCGGTCATTCGCGCGAGTTTATACTGCTGCGGCCCGTCACGGGCAACGACCGCAGCGGCTGTGGCATAATTGCGACAAGGCCTTGTTGCCATTCCCATGTTTTCCGAGATACCGCCTGTATGGATTCCGGCATTTCCGATAAGCGTTACCAAGACGAGATGCTGCCGCACGTATCGCGCACGTTCGCGTTGACGATTCCGCAGCTGCCGGACGCGTTGCGCGTCGCGGTGACCAATGCCTATCTGTTGTGCCGAATCGCCGATACGATCGAGGACGAACCGACGCTGTCGCCCGCGGAGACGCTCGCGTTCCTCGACCGATTCAAGGCGGTGGTCGGCGGCTGCGGTGAGCCGGCGCGGCTGGCCGCCGAGGTCGAGACCCGGCTATCCGATCGCACCTTGCCCACCGAACGGGAACTGATCAGCAACATGGTGCGCGTGCTCAATGTGACCGCATCCCTGAGCGCGCCGCAGCGGGCCGCGATACAGCGCTGTGTCGATCAGATGTGCTACGGCATGCCCCGATTTCAATCCACCACCGGCCTGTCCGGCTTGTCGCGCAGCACGGACCTGGACGACTACTGCTACTACGTCGCCGGCGTGGTGGGCGAGATGCTGACCGAGCTGTTTTGCGAATATTCCGCGGACATCAACCGCAATCGCGGCGAACTGCAGCGCCGCGCCGTGTCCTTCGCGCAGGGCCTGCAGATGACGAACATCCTCAAGGACGTGTGGGAGGACCGCAAGCGCGGCGCGTGCTGGTTGCCGCAGGAGGTGTTTACTCCGCACGGCATCGATCTGGCGCGGCTGTCGAACGAGTCCCGCGATGCGCGTTTCGATGACGGCATGGCTAAGCTAATCGGTGTGGCGCATGCTCATTTGCGCAATGCGCTCGATTACACCCTGCTCATTCCCGGCACCGAGGCCGGGATACGCCGCTTCTGCCTGTGGGCCATCGGCCTTGCGGTTCTGACGCTGCAGAAGATAGCCAGGAATCCGGGCTTCACCTCAGGCGCGCAAGTGAAGATCTCGCGGTCCGCAGTGACCATGACACGCTTTCTGACGGATCTGTCGGTGCACAACGATTGGCTGTTGCGGCGTCTGTTCGCCCAGGCCGCACGGGGTCTACCGCTCGCGGCGCTCGCCGAAGCGACCCGACCGCAGGATCAATCCGAACCCGCCCGCCGCTACGGGAGCTCCGGGACATGAGCCGCATGGCGCAGAAGCCAGCAGCGGCACCCGCACCGGGCACGGCACCGCTCGCGCGCGGGGATCTCGTGTCGGTGACGCTGACCAAGACGGTCTCAACCGTGCTGGATCGTGCGCTCGCCGCGGCGCGCGACGCGCTGATTGCGCGCCAGAGCGCCCAGGGATATTGGCTTTTCGAGCTCGAGGCGGACTGCACGATTCCCGCCGAGTACATCATGATGATGCACTTCCTGGACGAAATCGACATGCCGCTCGAAGGCAGGATCGCCGCCTATTTGCGAACTCATCAGGCCGAGCACGGCGGCTGGCCGCTGTATCACGGCGGCGACTTCAACATGAGTTGCACCGTCAAGGCCTACTACGCGCTCAAGCTCGCGGGCGACGACCCGCAGGCCCCGCACATGGTCCGGGCGCGGGCCGCGATTCTGGAGCGCGGCGGCGCGGCGCGATCGAACGTGTTTACCCGCATTGCCTTGGCGCTGTTCGGCGAACTTCCCTGGCGCGGCGTGCCTTACATTCCGGTCGAGATCATGCTGCTGCCGCGATGGTTCTTCTTCCATCTCGAGAAGGTGTCGTACTGGTCGCGCGTCGTGATGGTGCCGCTGTTCATTCTGTGCACGCGCAAGCCGCTCGCCAAGAATCCGCGCAATGTGCACATTCGCGAGCTGTTTACCAATCCGCCGGAACTCGAGCGGGACTATTTTCATGACAGCCTGCAGCAGGGCGGCTGGCTCGGCAGGCTCCTCTTGGTGGTGGACCGGCTCGCGCGCAGGTTCGACCCGCTGATTCCCAAAGCCATCCGGGCGCGTGCGACCCGGCAGGCCGAACAGTGGATGCTCGACCGGCTCAACGGCGAGGATGGGCTAGGCGCCATCTTTCCCGCGATGGTCAACGCCCTGGAAGCCATGGTGATCCTCGGTTACGCGGCGGATGATCCGCGGCGCCTCACCGCCAAGCGCGCCTTGCAGAAGCTTCTCGTCGACTCCCCGTCCGGCGTCTATTGCCAGCCGTGTGTGTCGCCGGTCTGGGATACGGCGCTCGCCACCCACGCGATGCAGGCGATCGGGTGCCCCATCTCGCTTGCCGCGGCGACGCGAGCGCTCGATTGGCTGCAGACCGAACAGCTGCTCGATGAGCCGGGCGACTGGCAGGCCAACCGCCCGGGATTGCGCGGCGGCGGCTGGGCATTCCAATTCGCGAACAGCTATTACCCGGATTTGGACGACACCGCCGTGGTCGCGTGGTCCATGCACCAGGCGCCCAATTCGGCGGATTATTCGGAGAGCGTGAGCCGGGCGCTCGATTGGTTGGTCGGCATGCAGAGCGCCGATGGCGGGTTCGCCGCGTTCGACGCCGACAACACGTCGCATTACCTCAATAAAATACCGTTCGCGGATCACGGCGCGCTGCTCGATCCCCCGACCAGCGATGTGACGGCGCGGGTGGCGACGGTCCTGGCGCGCGTCGGCCGTCCAGAGGACGGTCGGGCATTGAAGCGTGCGCTCGCGTCCCTGCGCGCGAGCCAGGAGCCGGACGGCTCGTGGTTCGGCCGCTGGGGAACCAATTACGTCTACGGCACCTGGTCGGTGCTGACCGCCTTTGCGCAGGCAGGCATCGGCCCGCAGGATGCCGCTGTGCGCCGCGCGGTCGCATGGCTGCGCGCCCGGCAGAATGCCGACGGCGGTTGGGGCGAAAGCAACGACGGCTACTTGAAGGATGCGCCGCCGGACGCAAAGGCCGCGAGCACGCCGTATCACACCGCGTGGGCGCTGCTGGCGCTGCTCGCCTCGGGCGAGGCGGGGTCGGCGGCGGTGCAACGGGGCATCGATCATCTGATTCGCACGCAGCAACCGGACGGGTTGTGGAGCGACACCCACTTCAATGCACCCGGCTTCCCGCGGGTCTTTTACTTGAAATATCACGGTTACAGCCGGTATTTCCCGCTGTGGGCTCTCGCGACTTACCGAACGCTGACCCGGGCCGGAACCGCGCATTGAATGCGGCGGGCGTCGTCGCGGCGCTGGCTGCGGAGGCGCGCGCCCTGGGACCCGCGGCGCGGCGAGGTGCGCGCCCGGTCCTCGCCAACGGCACGCTGCTGGCGGTGAGCGGGATCGGTTGCGCCGCGGCCGGCCGCGCAGCCCGAGACCTGATCGGAGCCGGAGCGACCGCGCTCGTCAGCTGGGGCATGGCCGGAGCTCTTGATCCGATTCTCGAGGCCGGAACCGTCTGCCTGCCAGACGAGGTCCTGGCTTCGGACGGGACCCGTTTCCGCACCGCGTCGCATTGGCGCGAACCGTTGGCCGCATTGGTCGCCGCCGAAAGGCCGGTGGCCGGCGGCACGCTTCTCACCAGCGTGAACGCGATCGACACCGTAGCGGCCAAGAATGATGCCTATCGAGCGACCGGCGCCGCCGCCGTCGACATGGAAAGCGCGGCGGTGGCGCAGGAGGCCGCAGGTCACGGCCTGCCCTTCATCGCGGTGCGCGTGATCGCGGACACGGCCGGCGATGCGCTGCCACGCGCCGTGGTGGCGGCGAGCCGCGCGGGCCAGGTGCAGATTTGGCGGCTCATCCTGGGGCTGCTGATGGCGCCCGCGGATATCGCGCCGCTGATGCGGCTGGCCCGGCGTTATCGAGTCGCGATTCGCTCCCTCGAAGCGGCTGCCGGCGCGCTGGCGGCGCCGACCGTCGTCGCCGCATCGGGCGCGTAGGCCGCATGCTCGCGCTAGTCACCGGTGCAACGGGGTTCGTGGGTGCGGCGGTCGCCAGAGCCTTGCTGAACGAAGGCTGGCAGGTTCGGACGTTGGTGCGCGGCGGCTCGGACCGCGGCAATCTACGGAATCTGCCGGTCGAGATCGCGGAGGGCGACCTGCGCGACCGGCCGTCGCTCGATCGCGCGCTGGCCGGCTGCGGCGCGCTGTTTCACGTGGCGGCGGACTACCGTCTCGGCGCACCCGACCCGCGGCAGATGTATTCGACCAATGTCGAGGGCACGCGCAACATTCTGCTGGCCGCGCGCCAGGCGGGCGTTGAACGAACGGTGTACACCAGCAGCGTCGCCACCATGGGGATACCGGACGACGGCTCGCCGGGCGACGAACAAACACCGGCGTCGCTCGAGGCGATGATCGGCCACTACAAGCGCTCGAAGTTTCTTGCCGAGCAGGTGGCGGTCGAGGCCGCGCGGGCGGGTCAGCCGGTGGTCATCGTCAATCCCTCGACCCCGGTCGGTCCGGGCGACATCAAGCCCACGCCCACTGGCCGGCTGGTGCTGGATGCGGCGGCCGGCCGCATGCCGGCGTACGTGGATACGGGGCTCAACATCGTGCATGTCGACGATGTGGCGGCGGGACATCTCCTCGCCTATCACCGCGGCCGCAGCGGGGAACGCTACATCTTGGGTGGGGACGATATGACCTTGAGGGAGATACTGGCGCAAATTGCCAAGCTGGCGGGACGCAAGCCGCCGCGCGTGCGCCTGCCCTATGCGGCGGTTCTGCCGATCGCCTATTTGGCCGAAGCGTGGACCCGGGTGTCGGGGCGCAGCGGTCGAATTACCTTGGAAGGCGTGCGCCTGGCGCGCAAGCGCATGTTCTTCTCGAGCGCCAAGGCAGCGCGCGAATTGGGCTATCGCTGGCGCCCGCCGGCCGAGGCGTTCGAGGACGCGCTGCGCTGGTTTCGCGAGCACGGACTGCTGCGCTCCTAGCCGAAACCATTCATGAATTACAGCAAAGCGCAGAAGGCCGGACCGGGTGGGTATTTTCCGGAGCGTGAAAAACAGGAGGTTTTTCCCGCAGCCCCCAGGGACGGGTTCACGGCGGTCCGGAAAATACCCACCCGATCCGGCCCTCGTCCATAAGAATACCTTTCGTTCATGAAGAGTTCCGGCTAAAGCCGGGAGCCGCCCGCGAGCGCGCGCCGGCCTTCGACTCCCTGCCAGATCAGCAGGATGGGCACTCCGAGCGCGATGTCGCGCGCCCTTTTCAGCAGCGACACGGCAAGCCCGAATTCCGCCCCGATGCCGAACATCGGCGCGAGCACCGCATAGGCGGCTTCCTGCACGCCGAGCGCATTGGGGATGAAAGCCGCGGCGCTTCGAGTGGCGCAGACCAGGCTTTCGATCGCCATGACCGACGCCAAGTCGGCGCGCACGCCGATCAGACGAAAGGCGATCCAGGTGCCGAGCGCGCTCGCGATCCATGCGGCCAGATGCAGCGCCGCGGAAAACCCAACGCGTACGGGCGAGTCATACACCGCATCGAGCGCCGCGCCGACCGCCGCGGTGGTGCCCACCGCACGAGGCAGCAGCCGCGCGGCGAGCTTTTCCGTGAGCCGATGGCCGAAGCGCTGCAAAGCGAGAAACAATCCGCCGGCGAGCGCCGCCACCGCAAGGCCGATCACCACTCCCGTGGTCAACGACGCCGTGAACGAAGTGCGCGGCGCGTACGCGCCCAGGATCACCACGCCGAGCGCGATATAGGCGATCTGCGCCAGCATTTCGGTGGTCACATCGACGACCATAGAGGCAAAGCTGAGGGGCGGCGATACGCCATGCAGAATTGCCACGCGCGCACCGAACACCATTCCGCCGATCTGCGAGAACGGCAGCACTTCCGAGGCCGCATCCCGGACCATCCGCGCCCAGACGAAAATCTTAAGCCCAATCCGGGACGACTTGGGCTGCAGCACGTACCAGGCGGTTCCCAGCAGCGCGAACAATGCCAACGCGTACAGGCACATGACCGCAAAGCCGCCCCATCCGACCGCGACGGCTGCCGCGAACACGGCACCCAGGCCGACGTACTTGACGAGGTACAGCGCCAGGGCGAGCCCCAGAGCGGCAATGATTGCTATTCGGAATTTCACGCAGTGCCGGCGAGCTTAGGCGGCGGTAGCCCCGGCGTTCGCTTTTCTCGATCGCATGAAACGGCGCGCCAGTCTTGCCAGCGCAGGCATCGCGAACGGCCGCAGCAGGCGCCGATCGTAACGACTCATGCGTCGCGTGTTTTCCGCGAGGCACAGATCGATCAGTTCGGGGACGTTGATGTCGTTGCCGAGAGTCTTCGCTCCGGTCACGGTGAAATTGTTGTCCTGCACGCCGCTTCCCACGTTGCGCGCGATGCCGATGCGCTCCCATACGAGAAACAGCCACACCGCCAGCACCTTGAGCTCGAAGAAAGGCCTTCGCCAAAACGGCATGGTGCGCCGATGCCACGCGGCCCAGTTGACGAAGAACAAGATGTGGCGCGCTTCTTCCTGGATGACCGGCTCGAATGTGTCGACCAGCGATTCCGGAAAAAATCCGGAGCGCTTGGCCGTCTCGAACAGGCCGAAGGCGAAGAAGCTGTCGATGCACTCGCTGTACCCGGTGACCATGAAGGCCCACTCCGGGTCGCCCTGCACCGCATAGGGCGGCTCGGGCGCGAGCGCGATACCGTACGCCGCCACGAGATTGGAGAGCACCAGTTTGTGGCGGCCCTCCTCGAAGGCGTTGAGCTCGATCGCTTGGCGCAACAGCGGATCGGCCGCGGTCGCGGCGTAGGCGGCGACGTTGAGGCGCGCGCGCCCCTCCGTTTGCACCGCGATATCCCAGATCGGCAGGCTCACCAGTCGATCCCGGGCGTCCGATTCGAGCTTGGGCCAATCGATCACCGCCGGCTTGTAGGGATCGTGGGTGTCCAGGAGCGTTCGGCACAACAGCGTCTTGTGCGCATCGCTGCCGAGGCGGATCGGCCCATCGGGTGAGGGCCCATGCGCGGCGGAGGACTCGGAAAATGCTGGCAGGGACGAACTCATGGCATTGCACCTCCGTGGGGCATCGCCGCCAGCCGCCCCCCCCGATCCACCGCCGGTTCGGCGCACAGAAAATCGCTGAATCCGCCGAGCCGCAGCGACGGTTCGCGGGACGCGGAAATGATTTGCGGATCCGTCAGCGCCTCGAATTCTTCGCGATGCCGATAACCGGGCGCGGCGCCGGCGAAGGAGCCGGTGGCCGGATGAAGATATATTTCGTTGAGGCCGTCCGGCAGGTTGCGCAGCACACTGAGCAGGCGATCCTTGGTGAACTGTCCGGACCAGCGCAGCCCAAAGACGCGATCGGGCGCGAGCAGGCCGGCGGCGCGACAGCGGCGGCGCAGCAGCCACGTCAGGGGCGCCGTGAAAGCCTCGGGCGCCCATCGGATCCCGGGCTCGATCTTGCGCATCACCGCCGCAGGCTCGGACGGCACGCGAGCCGCCCGCAGGCCGAAGCGGCCTCCGATCTCGGCCATCAGTCGTCCGATCGAAGGATGCAGATGGAAATGCTTGTGCGCGTTGCAATGATCGAGGGGCAGGCCCGTCGCGCGGAACGCCGCGAACTGGGCGGTGATTTCGGCCGCAAGCTCGCGCCGCGCCTGCCTGCTGAAGGCGATGGAGGCACCGAGGGCCGCCATATCGGTGCGAAACATGCCCCCAGCATCCACCAGATGTCTTACCGCGGAGGCGGGCAGCAGCGGCCGGCCCTCGGTGAGCACCAGATGCAAGCCGACCCGCAGGGAGGGATTGCGCCGCGCGCGCTCGATGGCGTCGTCCGCCGCCGGCGCCGACACCATCAGGCTCGCCGCGGTGAGAATGCCGCCGCGATGCGCCGCCTCAACGGCCGCGTTGACTTCGCGGGCGGCGCCGAAATCGTCCCCGGTGACGATCAGCCGCTTCAAGCAGCGTCCCGCCGGGTGCGCAGGAAGCGGAAGAACTCCACGCCTTCGCGCAGCCGCCGCTTCATCATGTCCGGGCTCGCGACCATCTCCGCCACGATCGAGGCGATCTTGGAGGGACGGAAATAGAATTTCTTGTAGAAGTCCTCGACCGAATCGAAGATCTCGGTGTGGCTCAAGTGCGGATAATTGAGCGGCGCGATCTGCGTGCCTTCCTGGGTCAGCAGATCGATCTCCTCATTGTAGAGCCAGCCGTTTTCCTTCGCCTGCCGGTAGAGGTAGGTGCCCGGATAGGGTGCCGCCAGCGAGACCTGAATCGTGTGCGGATTGATCTCCTTGGCGAAATCCAGGGTCTCCTGAATCGTCTGCTTGGTCTCGCCCGGAAGCCCCAATATGAACGTGCCGTGGATCACGATGCCGAGCTCGTGGCAGTCCTTGGTGAAGCGGCGGGCGAACTCGACGCGCATGCCCTTCTTGATGTTGAACAAGATCTGCTGATTGCCGGATTCGTAGCCGACCAGCAGCAGGCGCAGGCCGTTCTCCTTCATGATCGCGAGCGTCTTGCGCGGCACGTTGGCCTTGGCGTTGCAGGACCACGTGACGCCGAGCTTTCCGAGCTCGCGCGCTAGCGCTTCGACCCGCGGCAGATTGTCGGTGAGCGTGTCGTCGTCGAAGAAGAATTCCTTGACCTGAGGAAAGGCGCTCTTGGCCCACTTCATTTCGGCCACGACATGCTCCACCGAGCGCACCCGGTAGCGATGCCCGCCCACCGTCTGCGGCCACAGGCAGAAGGTGCAGCGCGATTTGCAGCCGCGTCCCGTATAAAACGAGATGTAGGGATGCAGCAGATAGCCGCCGAAGTATCTCTCGATCTCGAGATCGCGCTTGTAGACCGGCGTGACCCAGGGAAGCGAATCCATGTTCTCGAGAACTTCGCGGTTCTCGTTGTGAACGATCACGCCCTCGCGGTTTCGATAGGAAAGACCCTTGATGTCGCTCCACGGGGTGCCGTCGGCGACCTCCTTGACGGTGAAGTCGAATTCGTTGCGCGCCACGAAATCCACCGCGCTGCCGGCGATGAGGCTCTTCTCGGGCTCGACCGCCACCTTGGCGCCGATGAAGCCGATTTTGACGCTCGGATTGACCGCTTTGATCTTCTCGGCCGTCCGCGCGTCCGACTTGAAGGACGGAGTGGAGGTGTGCATCACCACCAGGTCGCGGTTCTTGAGCTCGGGAACGATGTCCTCGAAGGAGAGGCGGTGCGGCGGGGCATCGATCAATTTCGAGCCCTCCACCAGAGCCGCCGGCTGCGCCAGCCACGTGGGATACCAGAACGAACGCACCTCGCGCTTCATCTGGTAGCGGGCCCCGGCCCCGCCGTCAAAGCCGTCGAATGACGGCGGGTGCAAAAATAGGGTTCTCATTGCGCCAAATCCTTAAAAAGGGGGTGAACAGATCCATCGCCTATGATCCGGTAGCGATCGTTTCGCCAGTGCACGCTGCGCCCGACGAAACCCCAGGCCCAGAGAGCCAGGCCGAGCCCATCCCTGAGCGGCAGCACCAACAGGTGCCAAAGCGCCGAGTTCGGACCGCGCACGGTACCATGCAGGAGGATCCTCGCCAGCGCAGTGGTGCCCAACAAGATCGCCGCGGGCCGGGCGCCGCCCGCAAGCAGTGTGCCCAGGGCGGCAACCGGCAGGCCGAACGTGATGAATGAAAATCCGTAGCCGGCCGGCCGGAGCGCGCGAATCGTGCGCAGCCAGCGCAGCTCGTGACGAAGCAGACCGCCGAGGCTGCGCTCATCGACGCAGGTCTCGACCACCACCTCCGAGAGCACCGTGCGCAGCCCCAGGCGGCGCGTCAATTCGCCGATCCGATAGTCGTCGGCCAGCTGGTTCGCCATCGCCTCGAATCCGCCGATGCACGCCAGAACTTGCCGGCGGATCGCAATGGTTGCGCCGAAGGCGAACGACCGCGACCCGGTCATCGCTGCGACGCACACCGACGGCATGAACCATTCATCGATGAACATGGATCCGAGCAGCGACCAGAATCCCGCGCGCGGCTTGCCGCGGTAGAGGCAGGTCACGATGCCGACCTTCTCATCCAGCAGCGGCCGTGCCACCCGGGCGAGGTAATCGCGCTCGACTCGGATATCGCTGTCGGCGAGCACCAGATGGTCGTGACGGGCGAGCGCCATCATGTTGATCAGATTGCTGACCTTGCCGCTGTTGCCGTGCTGCCGCCGATCGATCGCGATCTCGAGGTCGGCGGCCGGAAATTCGGCCCGCAATCTCGCGACCACATCGACGGCCGGATCGTCCCCGTCGCGCACGCCGAAGACGACCTGAAAGCTCGGATACGCCTGGTCGCAAAATGAGCGCAAACATTCGTAAAGCTCGGGTTCGGCGCCGCACAGCGGCTTCAATATCGTGACCGCAGGGAGCCGATCGGGCAACGCGGAGGCCGCCGGCCGGCGGCGCATGTAAAGGACCGCGACCCACGAGGCGAGGGTGTAGCACGCCCCCGCGGCAGCAAGCGCCGTGCCGCAGCCGATCATCCAGGGATGGGTCGCGAATATCACTCGCCGGCCCCGAATTCTGCGGGTCTTGACTGCGGATTGCTCATTTTGGGGACAGGCGACGCGCAGCGGCGGCGCCCTCAAGGTTTGGGGATGTTGTCACGGGAGAATTCGGATGCGAGAATAATCTCATTAAAACCGGTATTGTGACAGATCCTGCGGATCCCGGTCCCGGCGGATGCAGCGGATCGACGGCCTGGCCGCCTGGTGGAACTCACCGAATCGATGCCATCGGTTCGGGCGGGCATCGTTAGGAAATCTTAATCCCGGTTTGGGCTTTACGGCCGCGGTAACATAGCGCATGGCAATTCCACTTCTTCAAACCTTTCGGGTCGCAACCTATCTCGCCGGACGCAAATTGCGCGGCGACAAGCGCTACCCGCTGGTGCTCATGCTCGAGCCCCTGTTCCAATGCAATCTGGCCTGCGCCGGTTGCGGCAAGATCGATTATCCGAAGGAAATCCTGCAAAAGCGCGTCAGTGTCGATGATGCGCTGCGCGCGGTCGACGAATGCGGCGCACCGATGGTGTCCATTCCCGGCGGGGAGCCGCTGATTCACCGGGAAATGCCGCAAATCGTCGCCGGCATCGTCGCCCGCAAGAAATTCGTGTACCTGTGCACCAACGCGATTCTGCTCGCCAAGCACATCGACGAATACCGCCCCTCGCCCTATTTGACGTTTTCGATCCACTTGGACGGCAATCGGCAGCGTCACGACGAGTCGGTTTGCCAGGAGGGCGTATTCGACAAAGCCGTGGCTGCGATTCGTCTGGCCCGCAGCAAGGGCTTTCGGGTAACGATCAATTGCACGCTGTTCAACGGCGAGGAACCGCGCGACGTCGCCGATTTCTTCGATGAGGCCATGAAGCTCGGCATCGAAGGCATTACCGTTTCGCCGGGCTACAGCTACAGCCACGCCCCGCGCCAGGACGTCTTCCTGGGGCGCACCGCCAGCAAGCAACTGTTTCGCGAGATCTTCAAGCTGCGCCGCACGCGCAAATCCGGCTCCAGCTGGACGTTCAATCATTCAACGTTGTTCCTGGATTTTCTGGCCGGCAACCAGAGTTATCAGTGCACGCCGTGGAGCATGGTGACCTACAACGTGTTCGGCTGGCAGCGGCCTTGCTATCTGCTTTCGGACGAGGGCTATGCGCCGACCTTCCGCTCCCTCATCGAGGACACCGAATGGGACAAGTACGGCGTTGGCCGCAATCCGCGCTGCAACAATTGCATGGCGCATTGCGGATTCGAGGGAACGGCGGTCGATGATGCCTTCAGCCACCCGCTCAAGGCGCTGAAAGCCGCTTTGATGGGACCTCGTGTCTCGGGACCCATGGCGCCCGAGCTGCCCTTCGACTACGTCGATGGCGCAGGAAACGCCGCGGCGGCGGTGCCCGCGATCGTGTCCATCCCGATCGCCGACATCAAACGCGTGAGCCGCGAGTCGCAAGACGGCGCGCGGGTCGCGGCGCAGCGCTGAACGCGCGGCGCTGCGGCGGAGAACGCGGGTGACCAGCTCAGCCGATCGCCGCACGGCAAATGCGGACGACGGCGATTCCGAGAAGACTTTCGGTGCGCAGATGGAAGCCTGGCGCGAGCGCATGGAACGGGCGCTGGCGATGTGCCTGCCGCCGGCCGATGCAGTGCCGGCGCGCCTGCATGAGGCGATGCGCTACAGCGTGCTCGGCGGCGGCAAGCGGGTGCGGCCGGCGCTGTTGTTCGCCACCGCGAGAACCCTGGGCCTCAAGGAAGACGAGGTGGAGGCCGCGGCCTGCGCCATCGAACTGATTCACGTGTACTCGCTGGTGCACGACGACCTGCCCGCGATGGACGACGATGACCTGCGCCGCGGCCGGCCGACATGCCACAAGGCCTACGACGAGGCGACCGCGATTCTGGTGGGGGATGCGCTGCAGCCCTTGGCGTTTCAGCTGCTGGTGCGGGACCCGGCGCTGCCCGCGGCGCCGGCGATCCGCCTGCGGCTGATCGACCTGTTGAGCGAGGCCAGCGGCACACTCGGAATGGCCGGCGGCCAGGCCATTGATCTCGAGGCCCAGGGAAGGAAGCTCGATATCGCGCAAGTCGAGGATATGCATGCCCGCAAGACCGGTGCAATCATCCGGGCGAGCGTTCTGATGGCGGCCGAATGCGTCCCGCAGCTTGGGGCGCATTTGTATGCCGCCCTGAATCGCTTCGCCAATGCAATCGGCCTGGCGTTTCAAATTCAAGATGACTTGCTCGATGTGCTCGGCGACGTATCGACGCTCGGCAAGGCGACCGGTGCCGACCGCGAGCACGCCAAGCCCACCCATCCGGCGATGATCGGCATAGCGGCATCGCAAGAGCGGGTTCATCTCCTTCACAACGAAGCGCTCGATGCCCTGGTGCCGTTCGGCGAGCGCGCCGCACCGCTGCGATCGCTGGCTCACTGGCTGCTGTCGCGTCGTCATTGAGCGGCGCGGGCGGGGTTGGCCCCGCCGCATTCACTGAATCGCGAGCTTGCGCTCCTTCGGCGACGGGGGCGTCCACTGATAAATCCAGGTTTCAGTGAGCGGCCGGCCCGCCAGACGCAGGAAAAGCCGCAGATCGATCGGCTCTGCGCCGTCGTCGGTCGTTTTGACGTCGAACAGCGCGCGATAGCCGTTGAACTCCGCGACGTAATGAGCGGTCACGTGCTCGGTCTGGCCGCGCGAGGCCGTGACCACCGCCTCGACCGCGGCGTCCTTGGCGAGCGCGCCGAGCTCGCCGCCCGCGAAATCAACGGCAAAATGCCAGGAAAAGTACTGGCGCTTGACGCCGAGCGTGCCGCCGATGCCGGTGCGGGTCGCAATGGTCTGCGCGAGCGGCGGGGAATAGGGCAGTTTGGTGCCCCAGTGGAGCCGATAGCTGAACAGCAATTCCTGGCCGGGCTTGGGCTTTTCGAGCGGATTCCAGAACACCACGATGTTGTCGGAGGTCTCATCGACCGTGGGTATTTCCACGAGCTGCACCGCCCCCTTGCCCCACCCGCCGTTCTGGTGACCAGGCTTCGGTTCGACCCACAAACTCGGTCGCCGGTCGTAATAGACGCCGTCGTCCTGATAATGATCGAATATTCGGTCCCGCTGCAGCAGCCCGAAACCGCGCGGATTGTCATCGAGATACGAATTGAAATGCAGCTGCGCCGGGTTGACCAGCGGCCGCCAGATCCACTCGCCCGAGCCGGTCCATATCGATACGCCGTCCGAATCGTGCACCTCCGGCCGCCAGTCGTTCGCCGCGCGCCGATCGTTCTCTCCATAGAAGAACATGCTGGTGAGCGGCGCGATTCCCAACCGCTCGATCGGCGCGCGCGGATACAGCGCCGTGTCGATGTTCATGACCAGTGTGCCGCCGGGGGCGATCTGAAAGCGCATCGCGCCTGCGATGCTCGGCGAGTCGAGCAGCGCGTACACGGTCATTACTCCGGAGTCCTTCGCCGGGCGCTCGAACCAAAAGGAAGTGAACCGCGGAAATTCCTCGGGGCGCGGAAACGCGGTATCGACCGCGAGCGCGCGCGCGGACAAGCCATACTGCCGGGTATCGCCGCCCACCGCGCGGAAATAGCTGGCGCCCAGGAACGCGGCGACGTCGGCCTGCCAGTTGGTCACGAACTGCACCCGAAAGCCGGCAAATCCAGCGCGATCTTTCATCACCGAGGGGTCGAGCCCGCTCTTGTCCCAATCGAACATGGCCGGATCGTAGAGAATCTCACGAGACTGACCGTCGATGACCTCGTACAGATGCACCGGCTCGGTGAAGTTGCGGCCGACGTGGAAGAACTGCAGGCGGAACTGCAGCCCCGCGTCGCCCCACAGGGCGTGATCGCCGCGAAAGCGAATGGACTGATACTGGTCGTAGGTCAATTTAGCCATCGCCGGCGGCGGCGTGTCCTTGGACGGCTGATAGGCGCCGCTCGCGAGATAATGCGCCTGGCCTTTGAGCCAGGCGAAATCGAACGGCTGTGCGGCGGACGGGTTCGGGGTCATCTGGGCCGCACGGGAGAATCCGCTGTGGAGGAGTTGTCCGCCGGCGAGGCTGGCGGCTAGTTTCAGGATGGCGCGTCGGGCGATCATGGGTTTTTAAGATCCTTCAGATTACAAACGAGGGGCGCGGTGCATCCGGCAGCAGCGCGAGCTGGTTGAGCAAGCGCGCGTCGGCGGCAACTTCGACCCGCTCGACCGGCGTAAGCCATCCCAGGGCTTCTTCCAGGGTCCGCGCGTCATCGAGCTTTTGCCGCGCGGTGAAGGCGTGCGGGTCGGGATGACCGCGCGTATCCATGGGACGTGGCAGGTTGCCGTCGATGTGCGCCAGTCGCGCTTCGCGGTTGCGCGCCAGGAACTTGAGGCCGTCCGCCGGCAGCGGCTGGGCCTGGCGGATGAGCTCGGTGCGCCGCGTAACGAGCGCGGGCGGCATGACCTCCTCGGGCGTGCGCAACAGCGCGAGACGCGACAGGACGCGGCCGATGAACTCGCTGCCGCTGGCGCGCGACAGCGGTATGGAGAGGAACAATCCCAACAGCGCCGGCGATACCCATGCGAGCAGCGGCGGGGAGAGAAACCAGAGAATCACGGCGGTTCCCGAGCTCACGAGCATGTGCCCGTGATGGAATCGCCAGGCGTCCGCCCAGCTGGTGCTGCCGCCTTCGCGGCGCTGCGGATGCCAGCCGGAGTCGCGGCCCATGATTACCTCAAAGACGTGCCGGCTCTGGATCAGCATCAGCACCGGCGCGTACAGCGCCGAGAGAATGGTTTCGAACAGGCAGCTGGCGGTGATGCCGATGACGCCGCCGCCGCCGCGCCGCAGCCGCTTCGACAGCAGCGCGTGAATCAGGCCGAGCATCTTCGGAATCAGCAGCACCACCATGCTGAACCAGAACAGCGACATCATCAGCACGACGTCGAACCGCGGCCAGGTCGGGAATAGCTGAAAATCATGGTTGAAGTATTCGGGCCTGATCAGGTGCGACTGCACGGCGAGCGCGAATCCGATTCCCAGCATCACCATCCACAGGGGCGAGGACAGGTAGCTCATGATGCCGATGCCGAGGTGCAGCCGGCTGGTCATCTTCAAGCCCGCGGCGTGGATGACCTTGGTGTGCTGCAGATTGCCCTGGGCCCAGCGCCGGTCGCGAATGGCAACGTCGATGAGCGAGGGCGGGGATTCCTCCCAGGAGCCGCAGAAATCGGTGGCCATGCGCACTTTCCAGCCACCGCGGCGCATGAGCGCCGCTTCGACGAAGTCGTGCGACAGCACATGGCCGCCGAACGGCTTGCGCCCTTTGAGTTCGGGCAGACCGCAGGCTTGGGCAAACGCGGCGGTGCGGATGATGGCGTTATGGCCCCAGTAATTGGCGCCATCGCCGGACCACGCGGCCAGGCCGCGCGCAATGACCGGACCATACACGCAGCCGGCGAACTGCTGCAGGCGGCCGAAAAGAGTCCTGGCGCCGATGAGCTGCGGGGCGGTCTGCAGGATTCCGAGCGCCGGGTCCTCGTGCATCATCTGCACCAGCCGCAGCAGCGAGGAGGCATCGATCAGGCTGTCGGCGTCGAGCACGATCATGTGGTCGTAGCGGTTGCCCCAGCGGGTGACGAAATCCTCCAGGTTGCCGGATTTGCGCGCGATGTTGCGCCAGCGGCGCCGATACCAAACGGGCATGAGCTGCGCCAGGGATCCGCGCAGCGAATCGATCGCCGCCGTTTCGCGAATCCACGCATCCGCATTGGTCGAATCCGACAGCACCACGATCTCGAAGCCGCGATGGGCATCGATTGCCGCGAGCCCTTCGGCCATGGCCTGAAGGGCCGCGGTGGTGCGCACCGGGTCCTCGTTGTAGATCGGCATGACCAGCGCGGTGAGCGTGCCGCTGGTCCCAGCCTCAGGGGTCGGCATCGGGTCACGGCGCTTCGATGCGCCGGCGATGACCGAGCCGGCGGAAAAGGCGATCCAACCGAGGGATATCGCGAAGAAGAAAATCATCATCCCCTGCAGCAGCGTCATGCTGGCGAACCGCACCACTTGTAGCATTTGGTAGACGCCGTAGACGGTGACCCCGAGGCTCACGGTGACCAGAATGAATCGCGCGAAGGCGACCGCGGCGTTCAAGCGATTCCGCATGCGCCGCGGCGGCTTGCGGCCCAGATCCTGCGTCGGCATGCTCAATGGCGCCAGCGGCGGCATGCCGCCGCCCGGTTGCGGTTGATCCACGGCGATCGCGGAACTCAAGGGGCGGTCCATCGATAGAGCCAGGTTTCGCTGACCGGCTGGTCGGCGCGCATGATGCGCAGCCGCATTTCGATCAGTTCGGCGTCGTTCGGTTCGATCTCGAAGCTGGCGCGTAAACCGTGCATGGTGCCGTTCGACACCAGCGCGGCATTGGATACCTTGCCCGCCGAACTCCCGAGATCGAGGCGCAGGCCGTCGGCGTTCTGTCCGGCGCCGATGAAATCCAAAACGAATACACGCCGCTTGCCGTCGAGGCTGGCGCCCGAGCGCGTGGCCACGACCATCCCCAGGCCTTTCGGCAGGGCGGGCTGCGCCAGCCAGGTGACCCGATAGGCGAATTGTACGGGGTGCCCCGGCGTGATCGGTTGCGCGGGGCGCCAGAAGACCACGATGTTGTCGTTGCTTTCGCGCCCCGACGGGATCTCGACCAGCTCCACGGCTCCCGCACCCCAGTCGCCTTTGGGTTCGACCCAAGCGCTCGGCCGCCGCTCGTATAGGTTTTCGAAGTCCTCGAAGTCGCGCTGTTCGCGCGAGCGCTGCACCAGACCGAACCCCTGCGGCAGCTGCGTGGTGAAGGTCGAAACCTGGAGCTTGATGGGGTTCGCCAACTGCCGAAATATGTGTTCGCCGGTTCTGGAGGTGATCTGCACGCCGTCGGAGTCGTGAACCTCGGGACGGTAGTCATCGAGATGTCCGCGATTGGTTTCATCGAACAAGAACATGGAGGTGAGCGGCGCGATACCCACGACGCGCATCTCGGCGCGCGGGAACAGCGTGAGTTCCACGTCCGTCAACGTCTCGACGCCGGGCTGCACGGCGAAGCGGTAGGCGCCGGTGGTGGAGGCGCTCTCGAGCAGGGCATAGATCACGATCGCGGTGGCGCGCGGGGCCGGTCGCTCGATCCAAAAATGCGTGAATACCGGGAATTCTTCGCCGGCGGGCTCGGCGGTGTTGAGCGCGAGGCCGCGCGCCGACAGACCGTATAAGAGATGCTGCGCCACCGCGCGGTAGTAGCTCGCGCCCTGGAACACCAGAAATTCATCCCAGACCTTTTTGGCATTGATCTGGCCGCGCACGCGAAAGCCCGACAGCGGCAGCGACACCTTGCCGAGTCTCGGCAGGGCGGGTCCCATCTCGAACATCGACGGGTTCGCCGCCAAGTCCTGCGCCATGCCATCCTGGACCGTGGAAACGGTCACCGCCGCTTGTAAATTATATCCCGCGCGCAAAAGCTCGAGCCGGAACGGAACCGGCTCATCGCGCCATATTCCGGCGTCCGGGTTGAAATGAATGCTGCGATATTGTTCGGGGCTGAGTTTGTCGAGTCCGGCCGGAAAAGTGCTGCGCTGCGGGGTATATGGGCTCGCCGCGCGGCGCTTGGCCTCGGCGAGCAGCGTCTCGAAACTGAATGGGTAGCCCGCCGGTTTGTCGGCGGGCGGCTCATCGCCGCGCGCATGGCTACGGGGCATGGCCATCAATGCCATGACCAGCAATACGCACGAATTGATTTTCGAAACCGGCAACACGGTTACCTTTGGTTTAGCCCGAAGGCCCAATGCAGCGATTTGCCGGCCCCGGTTTGATGATACGCGCCTTGATAATACGAGGTGCGCCCACGACGGGCAAACTGCCGGCCTGCCGACTGTTATAGTTGAACGCCATGCCAGAACGCGCCATCTTACCCGTGGAACCGCAGTGCGCCGCGGCCGTTCTCATGGTGCGCCCGGCGCGCTTTGGGTTCAATTCGCAGACTGCGCCTAGCAACTCCTTCCAGCGCCTTCCACCGGCGGACGCGCCGTCCGAACTGCAGGCACTCGCGCTGCGCGAGTTCGATGGTTTGGCCGACGGCCTGCGCGGGGCGGGAGTGAACGTCATGGTCGCGGACGATACGCCGCTGCCCGTCAAACCCGATGCGATATTCCCCAACAACTGGGTGAGTTTTCATGGCGACGGCACGGTGGTGTTGTATCCGATGCTGGCCCCGAACCGGCGCAGCGAGCGGCGCGACGATGTGCTGCGTCAGGTGAGCGGCGATGGCGGGTTTCGGATTACCCGCACCATCGACCTCAGCTATCGGGAACTCGAGGGCAAGTATCTCGAGGGTACCGGCAGTCTGGTGCTCGACCGGGCCTCGCATGTCGCATACGCGAGCCTGTCGCCGCGCACCGATCTCGATGTGCTTGGCGAATTTGCCCAGCAACTCGACTATGAACTGGTGGCTTTCGAGGCGCTCGACAGCGCGGGCGGCGCCGTCTATCACACCAACGTCCTGATGACGATCGGCGCTCGATTTGCGGTGCTCTGCGCCGCTGCCATCGCCGAGCGGCGGCATCGCGACGCGGTGTATTCGATGCTACGGGCATCGGGCAGGGAAATCATCGAGATATCGCCGGCACAGATGCAGGGGTTCGCCGGCAATCTATTGGAACTTGCCCCGGCGGGGGCCGCCGTCATCGCGCTATCGACAACCGCGTGGCGCAGCCTCGATCCCGGGCAGCGCCGGACCCTGGAGAGGCATGGCCGCATCCTGGCGGTCGATATCCCCACCATCGAGCGCTGCGGCGGCGGCGGCGTGCGTTGCATGCTGGCGGAAATACACCTGCCCGCCCTAGTCCGCCGGCGGGTATCCTGATGTCATAATCGACGCATGTGGGAACTCGGTGTCAAAACGCTCATCGCCTATTTGCTGGGTGCGCTGATGGGCAGCCTCGTGCTCGGGCGCCTGCGCGGCGTCGATATTCGCCGCTTGGGCAGCGGCAATGCGGGCGCCACCAACGCGTTGCGGACCCAGGGCAAATTGTTCGGCCTTTCGGTGCTGCTGATCGATGCGGGCAAGGGTGTGTTTGCGGTGCTTTGCCTGCCGGGCGCATCGCTTCCGCTGGTGCCACAGGACCCCGGACTTTCGCGCGAGTGGCTGACCCTGGCCTGCGGCTTTGCCGTCATCGTCGGCCACGTCTATCCCGTCTGGTTTGGATTCCGCGGCGGCAAGGGCGTGGCAACCATGCTCGGGGTGCTGGGGGCCATCGAGCCGCGCCTGCTGCTGCCGGTGCTCTGCAGTTGGTTGGCCGTGCTGCTGCTCACCGGCTATGTGGGGCTCGCCAGCATGCTCGCGGGCGTCGCCCTGGTCATCGCCGTCTATGCATGGGAACCCGGCAATGCTGCGCTGTTGATCTTTTGCCTCGCGGTCGCGCTCTTCGTGATCTTCACCCATCGCGGCAATATCGCGCGCATGCGCTCCGGCACCGAGCATCGCGTGAGCAAACTATGGCTGTTTCGCTCCCGAGCAGCCTAGGGCCTGTTCACACATGTCTCATGAGCGGCGTTGCGAGTCCAAATCGCGCCAGGCAAGGCGCGCACCGAAGCTCATATCGGGAATATGGGCGAGGCGCGCAACGCCGCATGGCGCGATTTGGATCGCAACCCTTCGGGACGGGGCCCCTTTTGCCTCTCGCGGCGTTGCTCCTCGCTCATGTACCCTTAGTACACATCGCTCGTCGCGCCTTGCGCGAGGCAAAAGGGGCCGCCGTCGCCGCCATGAGACATGTGTGAACAGGCCCTAGAGCCCCGTTCGCTGCTTGCGCGGCTGGCGGATGGTGAGCTGCACACCGGCGCCGCGTTGCTGCGGGAACTCAAGGTGAATCGCGCGGCGCTGGGCGAGGCAATCGAGCGGCTGCGGGCGCAGGGCGTCGAGATCATCACGCTGGCGCGACGCGGATACCGCCTGCCGAAGCCGGTCGAATTGCTGGATCCGCTGCGCATACGCGCCGAGCTGTGCGCGACCCATGAGATCAAGCTGCGGCGGTTGGAGGTGTTGTTCGAGGTGGATTCGACCAATACCCGATTGCTCGGGCTTCCCTCGCCTCCCGCGGGTCAGGCGGATGTCTGCATGAGCGAATTGCAGCATTCGGGGCGCGGCCGCCGGGGCCGCCGCTGGTTTGCCCCGTTCGGCGACAGCCTTGCCGTGTCGCTCGGATGGACTTGGCGCGACGCGACGCGGGTCGAACCGGCCCTGAGCCTGGCGGTCGGCGTCGCGATCGCCAGGGGCTTGGCCCGGGCTGGTGCGCGCGGTATTTCCCTCAAATGGCCGAACGACATCTGGTTCAACGACCGGAAGATTGGCGGAGTGTTGATCGAACTCAAGGCGGATGCGAGCGGCTCGGCGCTCGCGGTCATCGGCATCGGTCTCAACGTTTACCTGCCGGCTGCCGCTCGACGCGAGTTGGCGCAGTCCGGGGTGCGCGCGGCGGCGGTGGCCGACGCCTGCCCGCCAGGGGTTTCCCGCAACGGGTTGGCGGGCGCGCTCTTGGATGAACTTTTGAGTATGCTGGAGCAGTTCGAAAGGGAGGGATTCGCGCCCTTTCGCGATTCCTGGTCGGGGCTCGATGCGCTTCGCGGCCGCAGCGCGCAGGTTCTCGCCGGAGATCTCGCGGTTGCCGGCACGGTGCGCGGAGTGGATGCGGACGGCGCTCTATTGCTCGAAAGCGCGGGCCAGATGCAGAGATTCGTATCCGGCGAAGTCAGTTTGCGCTTGACCGAGGTTGTTGCGTGACTTTTTTAAAGAGCATCGTGTTGTGTCTTGCGCTGGCCAACGTGGGCTATTTTCTGTGGGTGCGGGGTGTGACGAAATCTCGAGACACGGAGGTCGCCGCACCGGTGGCATCGACGCTGAAGCTCGCTTACGAAGCCGGTCGCGGACGCACCGCCGGCGGCGGGGTCTCAGGCCCCGGCGGTGATGGCAGCGGCGGTAACGGCGTTGCGGGCGGCGAAGGCGCCGCGCACGGCGAGGCATCGGGCCTGCTCACCAATGTGAAGCGCTGCATCAGCGTGGGTCCGTTTCGCGACGTGGCGGAGGCTGCGCACGCCGCCAGCACCTTGCGCAGCGGCGGCTACGATCCCCGGCAGCGCGTCGCCGACGGCGAGGTGTGGGCGGGCGTTTGGGTCTTCATCCCCGCTCCTGCGACGCGGGCTGCCGGCGATCAAGTGCTGGCGAAGCTCAAGGCAGGCGGCATCGAGGATGCGCTGGAAATGCCCGGGCCAAACGACGGATCGGTAATATCGCTCGGGCTGTTCAGCGAATCGCGGCGGGCGCAAGCCCGAGTCGCGCTGGCGCTGTCCCTCGGGTTCAATCCGGGAACCGCCGATCGAAAGCGCACCGGCAACGTGTACTGGGTCGACATCGATCTGAAGCCGACGGACAGCGTGCTGAAGCCATCGGATTTGCAGGGCGAGGCCGGACGCATCGTGCGCCTGGAAGTGAAGGGTTGCCCTGCGGCCGGGGGTGCGTAGCCATGACCGGCAGGACGATGAGCGTGCGCGAAATCGCACTCCGGATCACGCGCGGTATCGGCGCCGTGGTCGGATACGGCTGCCTCGCCGCGTTCCTGTGTCTCATCGGCCTACAAGTTTACCGCTGGTTCCGCGACGGGGAATGGACGCACATCGGCATCAGCGACGGCCTGCGCGCCGCATTGGCGAGATGCTGCGTCAACGCCGAGGACACCGGCCGGCTGGCGGCGTTGTGGCACTGGCTCGATGCGCCGGTGAACTGGCTGGGGCTGCACCAAGTGCTCGAAGTGGTTCCTGCATCGCTCGCGCTGTTCGCGCTCAGCATCTCGGGGAACAGTATCTTCGTCTACAGCTGCGACCGCATCGCGGAGCTCAAGCGCGGCCGTTGAAGGCGGCGAGCCCCGGACGTTCGCACGCCCGCCGGCCGCCGGCGATTCACCGGGCAGTGCGCGCGCGGGGTTAGAATCCGCCACATGTTCGCCATGGTTCTCGCCCGACACAAGACGCCTCTCGAGTGGACGGAGCTTGCCGATGTTGCGCCTAAGAGGGGCGAAATCCGCGTCAAGGTTCTGGCCTGCGGCGTGTGCCGCACCGATTTGCACGTGGTCGACGGCGAGTTGCCCGAAGCGCACCTGCCCGTGATCCCGGGGCATGAGATCGTCGGACGGATCGAGGCCATCGGGCCCGAAGTGCGGGGCCTCGAACTCGGCGCCCGGGTCGGGATTCCGTGGCTGGGCCACACCTGCGGCGTGTGTCCCTATTGTTCGATGCAGCGCGAGAACTTGTGCGATCGGCCGCTGTTCACCGGCTATACCCGCGACGGCGGCTATGCAACAGCCGCGCTCGCGGATGCGCGCTTCGCCTTGCCGCTGGGCGAGAACGGCAGCGAGGTGTCGCTCGCGCCCCTCTTGTGTGCGGGGCTGATCGGCTGGCGTGCGCTCAGTGCCGCAGGAGAGGCGCGCCGGCTCGGACTCTACGGCTTCGGGGCCGCCGCCCACATCGTGGCGCAGGTCGCCAGATGGCAGGGCCGGTCGGTATTCGCCTTCACCCGCTCAGGCGATACGGCCACCCAGCGCTTCGCATCGAGTCTCGGCGCGGTGTGGGCCGGCGCGTCGGAGGAGGTGCCGCCGGAGGCGCTGGATGCGGCGATCATTTTCGCGCCGGTCGGCAGCCTCGTGCCGCTGGCGTTGCGGGCGGTGCGCAAGGGCGGGCGGGTGGTATGCGCCGGCATTCACATGAGCGACATTCCGGCCTTCCCGTATCGGCTGCTGTGGGAAGAGAGGGAGCTCAAGTCGGTCGCGAATCTCACCCGCCAGGACGGCATCGATTTTTTGCGGCTGGCGCCGCAGGCGGGCATCCGCACCCAGACCACGCCTTACCCGCTGCGCCAGGCGAACCAGGCGCTTGCCGACTTGCGAGCCGGGCGGTTCGAAGGCGCGGCGGTGCTCGTGCCCTAGCCGGAACTATTCATGAACATAAGGTGGTCTTGTGGACGAGGGCCCAGCGGCTCAGGGGGGCGTCAACCCCGCGCCGCGCGTCACTTCGCCAGCTGCCTGCGCAGCGACTTGAGTTCGCGCCGCCGTGATGCGGACGTTCGCGGAAACGCAAGCCTCAATTCGGCGACGGTATCGAGCACGATCTGAGAGCAAATCAGGCGGGCATTCAACTTGTCGTCCGCCGGAACGATGTACCAGGGCGCGTGCGCGGTGCTGGTCGCGCTCAGGCAATCCTCGTAGGCGCGCATGTACTGTTTCCAATATTTGCGTTCCTCGATATCGGCGGTGCTGAATTTCCAATTCTTCTCCGGCGCGTCGATGCGCGCCAGGAAGCGCTTGCGCTGCTCTTCCTTGGAAAGATGCAGGAAGAACTTGATGATGCGCGTGCCGTTGCGATGCAGATGCCGCTCCAGGCCGACGATCGATTGATAGCGCTCCTGCCAGACGGCCTTTCCGCCGCCGCTCATTGCATCCGGCAATCCTTCCGCGTGAAGAATCTCCGGATGCACGCGCACGATCAGAACTTCCTCGTAATAGGAGCGGTTGAAAATGCCGATCTTGCCGCGTTCGGGCAGATCACGGGTGGTGCGCCAGAGAAAATCGTGCTGCAGCTCCGTGGCGCTCGGATGCTTGTAGCTGAACACCTGGCAGCCTTGGGGGTTGACTCCGGACATCACGTGCTTGATGACACCGTCCTTTCCGGCGGCATCCATGGCCTGAAAAATCAGCAGTATCGCGTAGCGATCCGAGGCATACAGACGTTCCTGTTGGGCGCTCAAGTTCTTGACGTGAGTTTGCAGTAGTTTTTGCTGCTCGTCGGGGCTCTCATAGGCGGGCGCGACCCGGGTCGGCCATTTTCTCAATCTGATCCGGCTGCCTTCGCGAACCCAAAAATCGCTGGAATCTATTTTCATCCCGATCCTCCTGGCAACGCCGCGAACGGGCACGGTGGAAGCGTGCATCCGTTGCCGCGGAATTGCCAGTCTCGGCGGTCGCAACATGCTCGTCATCGCCACGCTGGCGCTGATCGCCTTCGGCTTCAGCTTCGCCCCGCTGTTCGGAGTCCACGACATGGTGAGCGTCGGCGCCTCCCTGGCGCCTTATCTCGCGAACCGGCTGGCCTTCGGCTATGGCGCGGGCTTTGTGGGGCTGTATTTGTCGGCGGCCGTGCCTGACCCTTCCGAAACCGCGTTTATCCGGCATTTACCTAATATATTCAATGAATTATGGGACCGCGGGAAACGCCGGTGGCTGTGGCGCGAATCGTCCGGCAAGATGCGCGCATGGCAACTCGTAAAACCGTGACTCTGCATCGACTGCGGGAGATGCACGCCAGCGGCGAAAAGATCGCGGTGCTCACCTGCTACGACGCGCTGTTCGCGCGCATCCTCGACGCAGCGGGCGTCGACGTGCTGCTGGTGGGCGATTCTCTCGGGATGGTGCTTCAGGGTCATGCGGGCACGCTGCCGGTGTCGATGGATGATATGGTCTATCACACGCAGTGCGTGGCGCGCGGCAATCGCAGCGCCTGGATCATCGCCGACATGCCGTTCGGCAGCTATCAGGAGTCGGCCGAGTCGACCCTGCGAAATGCGGTTCGGCTGATGCAGGCCGGGGCGCAGATGGTCAAACTCGAGGGGGGAGGGTGGACCGCTGCCATGGTGCGATTCCTGGTCGATCGGGACATCCCGGTGTGCGCGCATTTGGGATTCACTCCGCAATCCGTGCATGCGTTGGGCGGGTACCGCGTCCAGGGGCGCGACGAGAAATCTGCCCGCTTGCTGCGGCAGCACGCCGGGGAACTCGCCGAGGCCGGCGCCGAGTGCCTGGTGCTGGAGATGGTGCCGTCGGCCGTGGCGCGCGACCTGACGAAGGAACTGACGGTGCCCGTCATCGGCATCGGCGCAGGCCTCGGATGCAGCGGTCAGGTTCTGGTGCTTCACGACATGCTCGGAATGGCGCACGGGGATCTGCCGCGCTTCGTGCGGAATTTTCTCGAGGGGAGCGCCGACATCGGCGCCGCCGTGCGCAAATATGTCGCGGCCGTCAAGAGCGGCCAGTTCCCCGACGACGCCGTGCACGGCTTCTGACCCGGAACCGCAAGTGCAGCTCGTCCAGACGATTGCCGATCTACGCGCGGCGCTACGGCGATCGCGCGACATCAATCTCGTGCCGACCATGGGCAATTTGCACGAGGGTCACCTGTCGCTGGTGCGGATCGCGCGTCGGCGCGAGGGGCTCGTGGTCGCCAGCATCTTCGTCAATCCGTTGCAATTCGCGCCGCACGAGGATTTCAAGAAATACCCGCGCACCCTCGAGCACGACTGTGAGCTGCTCGCCGGCGCCGGCTGCGACCTCGTGTTCGCGCCCGCGGTCGATGAGATGTACCCGGAAGCGCAGGAATTCGCGGTGCAGCCGCCGGCGGGCTTGGCCGACGTCTTGGAGGGCAGCGCCCGGCCCGGATTCTTCACCGGTGTCTGTACCGTGGTGCTGAAGCTGTTCGGGATCGTCGCGCCGACCGCCGCGGTGTTCGGCAAGAAGGATTACCAGCAACTGCTGGTGATCGCCAAGATGGTTCGGCAATTCGCCCTGCCGATCGAAATCATCGCCGCCGAAACCATTCGCGACGCGAGCGGTCTCGCGCTCTCGTCCCGCAACGGCTATTTGAACGAGCAGCAGCGCCTCGAAGCGGTGCAGCTGCATGAGGCGCTGCAAAATATTGCGGGCGAATTGCGCGCCGGGCGCTCCGACTGGCGGCAGCTGGAGGAATCGGCATCCGACCGCCTGCGGTCGCGCGGCTGGCATCCCGACTATGTGGCGATTCGCCGGCAGGCCGATCTCGGTCATCCGACGGAACGGGCGCCGCTGGTGGTGCTTGGCGCCGCCAAGCTCGGCGGCACGCGCCTGATCGACGCCGTGGACGTTTGAACCGCGAGTGCGGGGCGATGGCGGCGCACGGCGTGGTGCCGGCGCCCGTCATCGATAACAAGCCGCTGCACGTGCTGCTGCCGACCTTGGGCAGCGCGGGGGATGTGCACCCCTTTATCGCGCTCGGGATCGCTCTGCGCCAGCGCGGGCACCGTGCGACGATTCTCACCAATCCGTATTTTCAGCCGTTGATCGAACGGCTGGGCCTGCATTTCCTCCCCGTGGGAACGCTTGCGGACGTCGACGCCGCGATCGCCGATCCGAATCTCTGGCATCCGCGCAAGGGCTTCGAGGTTGTCGCGCGGCGACTGATGGTGCCGGCGATCGAGGAGATTTTCCGCCTGATCGAGAGGCATGCGGATGCCGATACGGTGGTGGCCGCTTCAGGCATCTCGCTCGGCGCCCGCATCGCGCAGGACAAGCTCGGGATACCGACCGCCACCGTTCACCTGCAGCCCGCCATCGTCCGCAGTCTGGTGGATCATGGCATGGTGGGAAACATGCGCATTTCGGCCGCGCAGCCAATGTGGTTCAAGCAGGCATTTTTCCGCTTGGTCGACTGGGCGGTGATCGACCGCCGGCTGAAGCGGCCGCTCAATGAATTTCGCGCAACGCTCGGCCTTGAGGCCGTCGATCGGGTGCTGCATCGATGGGTGCATTCGCCGCAATGCGTGATCTGCTTCTTTCCGGAATGGTTCGCCGAATGCCAGCCGGACTGGCCGCCGCAGTCTCACCTCGTGGGCTTTCCGCTGTGGGACGGCGGCGGTGCGGCGGGCGCTTCCGCGATGAGCCTGTCTGGGCAAGCCGCGGAGTTCCTCGATGCCGGCGAGCCTCCGGTGGTCTTCACGCCGGGATCGGCGGCCGCGACCATGCAACGATTCTTCGCCGAGTCGGTCGATGCCGCGCGCAGGCTCGATGTTCGCGCGATGTTCGTCACCAATTTTCACGAGCAGCTGCCGCGCGATCTTCCGCGCAACATGAAGGCCTTCGGCTATTTGCCGTTCAGCGAGCTGCTGCCGCGAGCGGCGCTGCTGGTGTATCACGGCGGCATCGGTACGCTGGCCCAGGCCATCAGGGCCGGTATCCCGCATCTCGTGGTGCCGAACGGGCACGACCAGTTCGACAACGCCTGGAGAATCGGGCAATTGGGGTTGGGTTTGGGGCTCGCGCAGCCCCGCTATCGATCCGACCGCGCCGCGAAGGCCATACGTTCGATACTCGCGGATCCGCACATGCTGCGACGGTCTCGGGAGTATGCGGCGAAGACCGATGCGGCCGCCGCGGTGAGGCGGGCTTGCGAGCTTATCGAAGGCTTGGCGGGTCATCGCACCCGATGACGCGCGCGGCATCGCGACAGGCGCCGGCCCGCTGCGACCGCCCCGTCAATGCCGTTCAGTGATGCAAACGGCTGCGGATCGCCGCGCACGCTTTTTGAGTTGCGCCCGGCTGCGTCGTATCGGCGACGACGACGTGCGCTCTCTCCTCCGCGCTCAAGGGCTCCGTATTGCTCAATTGCCAATCGAGCACGCCCGCATCCGCTTCCGATGGATCGACGCGCAACTGCCGCCTGTTCTCTATGCGCTGAACTAGAACCCCGCGATCCGCCTCGCACAGCACGATAATGAACGGCAGGTTCCTGCCCGCGGCCAATTCGCGAAACAGGCGTCGCTCGGCGCCAACGAGAAACGCGGCATCCACGATGACATTGACGCCGGCATGCAAACAACTCTCGGCGCATTCGAGCAGCCGCGCATAGGTGCGCCGGCTCCACTGAGGATCGTAAAGACCCTGCTGCAAACCGCCGTCGCCGACAGCGGATGCCGGCGCGCCGGCCAACCGCTTGCGCTCCAGGTCCGAGCGGATGCGCACCGCCCCGATCTCAAGTATCAGTTGGTTGCTCAACCAGGATTTACCGGATCCCGAGAGGCCGTGCATGATGATCATCGTGGGAGCGGATCTCGTTACAAAGGCGACGGCGGTTTTGACGCGAAGCCGCAGGCGTTCCTGAAGCTCCGGCCGATGCATCGGATCCAATTGCGCACCGAGGCCATCGACCATCGCCCGAACCAGTGCTCTGTATACGGCATAGAAAGCCAGATGCCGGACGCCCGCGTAGTCGCCGGTTTGCTCCAAATACGCGTTCAGAAATGCAAATTCCAGATCCCTTCGGTCATATGCCGCGAGATCCATGACCAGGAAGGCCACGTCGTTCATGGTGTCGATCCAGCGAAGCTTCGGATCGAATTCCAGGCAATCGAAGGGCACGAGCTCGCCACGCCAACGAACCACATTGCGGGCATGCAAATCGCCATGGCATTCGCGGATGAATCCCAGTTCTTCGCGCAGCCGCAATTGCGGGAGCGAATCGCGCAGATAGTCGCGTATCCACTCGGCGAGAAGCTCAAGTTCGGGGAGCTTCACATCCGCCCCCAGGTGAGACTCCAGAATGGCCAAATTGCCGAGCACCACGCCGCGCAATTGAGTTGTGTGAGGATAACCAGGCTTGGCCGATGCCTTGGGCGCAGTCGCGTGAAATTGCGCCAAGCGCCTCGCGAGGTCGACGAATTCTTGCGGGGTTACCTCGCCGCGCGTGAGCAATTCCGACAACTCTTGAGAGGCCTCGAACTGTTTCATCCGCACGGCGTAGTCGATGATTTCGCCGCCGCCCCCGACGCGCAAGTCGCCCGCTTCGCGTGTAACCGCAACAACGTCCAAATAAAGGTCGGCTGCCAGACGCCGGTTGAGGCGGAATTCCTCCTCACACAGGTGGCGGCGAAGTGCCAGAGTCGAGGTGTCGATAAACTCCAATTTGACGCACTTCTTGATCTTGTACGCAAAGGGGCCGGTGAGGATCACGTAGGAGATATTCGTCTGGCGCATTTCCAGTCGAGTGACCGGATGTGGAAACGCCGCCGGCGTCAGCAGTTCATCGAGTGTAAACGGCGAGGATTTGGCATCCTGCGTGCCGTCGCCCGCTCCGGTCGTGACCATCGCTTGAACCCCCGGCTGCCAGGTGATGAGGGGCCTAAAAGGATGGGAAGTCGATGCGCGCGGGTCGAAGCGCCTTGAGGATGTCGCTGATCGACAGCATCCCGACCAGCTTCTTGCCATCAACGACCGGGAGGTGCCGGAATTTGTTGCCGGTCATCAGCTCCATGCACTCGCGAACGCTTTGGTCCGCAGTCACGCAGATGACCTTGTCGGTCATGAGATCCTTGACGAGGACGTCCCACGGTGCGATGCGCTTCGGCACCGCCCGTCGGATGTAGTCGCGCTCGGAGAAGATGCCGACCAGCTCCGAGCCGATCATCACCGGCAACGAGCTGACCCGGTTGGAGGCCATGATTTCGAGGGCTGCCTGGACGGTGCTATCCGGCGCGACCGTGAACAGCTGCTGGTCCTTGCCTTTCAACAGATCGCGAACCACGCGCATCGACATGGATGGCCTCCATTAATCGCGAATCGCGCAGCCTCCTCTATGCTGAGGCGGCGGTTACCCGATAGTCGCGCGCAATGCGCGAGCATGTCAAATGTTTATACTGCCTGCGATGCCACTCGCCGCGCGCCATGTTGCCCGCGGCCCGTCAGGCGCATTGCTGCGGGGCGCGGCGCCACGTAGGATCGAGGGTCATATGGCGACATCCTGTTTCGCGACGATGGTGAATTTGCCTTGCGATCCGCGCGGCGAGAATGGCGATGCCCGCGCACCCGCGAATTGCCCGGAAGCCGCCTGGCAGGCCAGCCTGGATTTGCGCTTCTCGCCGCGAGCGAACCGCACCGCGCTGGTGCATAGGCGGCATGAAGGCCCCCTGCAGGTTCAAAAGGCGCTTTATCCCGAGGGCCCGGAAATTTGCCACGTCGCGCTGCTTCATCCGCCGGGCGGCATCGCGGGGTGCGATCGGCTGAACATTCGGGGCGCCGCCGACCGGAATGCACACGCGGTAATAACCACTCCGGGGGCGACGAAGTGGTATCGATCGGCGGGCGGCGCGGCCGAGCAGCGCCTCAAATTCGCGCTCGACGGGGATTCCGTGCTCGAGTGGCTGCCGCGCGAAAATATTCTCTTCGACGGCTGCAAGGCGGCGATGAGCGCGGAGATCAGCCTGTCCGCAAGCGCCCGCTACCTCGGCTGGGAAATCCTGTGCTTCGGCCGCCGCGCCTGCGGCGAGCATTGGGGGCGTGGCCATCTGCGGTTCGACACGCGCATCCTGCGCGAGGGACGCGTGATGTGGGCCGAACATGCGCATCTGGCCGCGGGCAGCCGGTTCGCCGATTCGCCGGCCGGTCTCGCGGGCTTCAGCGTCAACGCGACCTTTCTGGCGGCCGGGTTTGAAGCCGACGCGGCCTTGCTGCAGCATTGCCGCGCACTCACCGTCAAAGACGACTGCCGCCACGGCGTCACCTGGTTACCGGGAGTGCTGTGCGCACGCTATCTGGGGCATTCGTCGGAAGCCGCCTTCGGCTGGTTCAGCGATCTGTGGGCGCTGCTCCGTCCGGCGTTGTTGGGGCGGCCGGCGCAGGCGCCAAGACTTTGGGCTTGTTGATCGGACTGCTCTGGGGACCACATGGAATTGACGCCGCGAGAGAAGGACAAGCTGCTGATATTCACGGCATCGCTGTTGGCCGAGCGGCGGCGCGCGCGGGGCTTGCAGCTCAATTACCCGGAGGCCGTCGCCCTGATCAGCGCGGCCATTCTCGAGGGTGCGCGCGACGGCAAGCCGGTCGCCGAACTCATGAGCTACGGTTCGACGATTTTGACCCGTGAGGAAGTCATGCCCGGTGTGCCGGAAATGCTGACTGAAATCCAGGTCGAAGCGACCTTTCCCGACGGCACGAAACTGGTCACCGTGCATCAACCAATCATCTAGGCGAGGCTCATCGTGATTCCAGGAGAAATATTTCCCGAAGCCGGTGATATCGAACTCAACGCGGGACGGCGTACGATGAGCGTGCAAGTCGAGAACGCCGGCGACCGGCCCATCCAAGTCGGATCGCACTATCATTTTTTCGAAACGAATCAGAGCTTGCGGTTCGAGCGCGGGCCCACACGCGGGTTTCGCCTCGACATCCCGGCAGGGACCGCGGTGCGGTTCGAGCCGGGTCAGAGGCGCAGCGTGCAGCTGGTGGAGTACGCCGGGCTGCGGCGGGTCTTCGGTTTTCAAGGGGCGGTCATGGGAGAACTCTAGGATGTCGGTGAAGATCTCCCGGCGGGCCTATGCGGAGATGTTCGGCCCGACCGTGGGCGACCGGGTGCGCCTCGCCGATAGCGCATTGGTCGTCGAAGTCGAACGGGATTTCACGGTCTACGGCGAAGAAGTCAAATTCGGCGGCGGAAAGGTCATTCGCGACGGAATGGGCCAGGGTCAGGGCGCCGCCGCCTCCGTCGCCGACACGGTCATCACGAACGCGCTCATCATCGATCACTGGGGCGTCGTGAAAGCCGACGTGGGACTGAAGGACGGGGACATCTGGGCAATCGGCAAGGCCGGCAATCCCGACGTGCAGCCGCAGGTCACGATCCCGATCGGCGCCGCGACCGAGATCATTGCCGGCGAGGGAATGATTCTGACCGCCGGCGGAATCGACACCCACATTCACTTCATCTGTCCGCAGCAAATCGAAGAAGCGCTCACCTCCGGCGTCACGACCATGATCGGCGGCGGCACGGGGCCGGCCGCGGGCACCAGCGCGACCACCTGCACACCCGGACCCTGGCACATTCACAGCATGCTGCTCGCAGCCGAGGGCTTCGCGATGAATCTCGGCTTCCTCGGCAAGGGAAACGTGAGTTTGCCGGAGCCCGCGCGGGAGCAGATTCGCGCCGGCGCGGTCGGGCTCAAGCTGCACGAGGACTGGGGAACGACGCCGGCGGCAATCGACAATTGCCTGCGCGTCGCGGATGAGTTCGACGTGCAGGTCGCCATTCACACGGACACTCTGAACGAATCCGGTTTTCTCGAAGCCACGCTCGCGGCGATCGGCGGGCGCACGATCCACACGTTTCACACCGAGGGGGCGGGCGGCGGACACGCGCCCGACATCATCAAGGCGGCGGCGCTGGCCAACGTCCTGCCGAGTTCCACCAATCCGACCCGCCCCTATACGGTCAATACGATCGACGAGCATCTGGACATGCTGATGGTCTGCCATCACCTGGATCCGGCAATCGCCGAGGACATCGCCTTCGCCGAGTCGCGCATACGCCGCGAAACGATCGCCGCCGAGGATATTCTGCACGACATAGGGGCCTTCTCCATGATGTCGTCCGACTCGCAGGCGATGGGGCGGGTGGGAGAGGTGATCATTCGCACCTGGCAGACGGCGCATAAAATGCGCGAGCAGCGAGGCGCGCTCGGCTCGGATTCGTCGCGTGCCGACAACGCGCGGGTCAAGCGCTACGTGGCGAAGTACACGATCAATCCGGCGATCACCCACGGCATCGCACACCGCGTGGGATCGGTCGAAATCGGCAAATTGGCCGACTTGGTCCTATGGAAACCCGCGTTCTTCGGCGTGAAACCGACCCTGGTGATCAAGAGCGGCATGATCGCCTCTGCGCCGATGGGCGATCCGAACGCCTCGATTCCGACGCCGCAGCCGGTGCATTACCGGCCGATGTTCGCCGCGTTCGGACGCGCCGTCGAAAAATCCCTGATCTTCGTCTCGAAGGCGTCGCTGGACGATGCGGGGTTCAATCGCCTCGCGCTGCGCAAACGCATCGAGGCGGTGCGCGGCACGCGGCAACTTCGCAAGAAGGACATGATTCACAACGCTGCGCAACCGCAGATCGAAGTCGACCCCGAAACCTACGAGGTGCGCGCCGACGGCGAGTTGCTGGTGTGCGAGCCGGCGCGAGTGCTTCCCATGACCCAGCGCTACTTTCTATTCTGACGGCGGACGGAGGAGTTCATGCCACCCGCAAAACCCATCGACCGTGCGATTCTGCCCTTCGACGCGCGCTGCAAGAGCCGTTTACTGGTCACGTTGGAAAGCGGCGAGAAGGCGGCGCTGTTGGTCGAGCGCGGGCGTTTGCTGCGCGGCGGGGACCGGGTACGCCTCGATGAGGATCGGGAAATCGAAATCGTCGCCGCCGACGAAGCCTTGCTCGAAGCCGGCAGCGACGACCCGCTGGCTATCGCCAGGGCCGCCTATCACCTCGGCAATCGACACGTTGCGGTGCAGGTGATGCCCAATCGCTTGCGGTTCCTTGACGATCACGTGCTCGAGAAAATGGTCGCAGGACTGGGTTTGCACGTGACGCGCATCGTCGCGCCCTTCGAGCCGGAGGGCGGCGCCTACGGCCATCACCATGCCCACGGCAGCGAGACGCCGCTGGTGCGCCCGAAGATTCACGATTTTTCCCCCTCATGACGCCGCAATCACGTTGGCGGCTGTTTCAACTTGCGAGCCAGGCATTGCCGATCGGCGGGTACAGCCATTCGCATGGTCTGGAAGCGGCGATCGAATCGAGGATCGTGCGCGACGAAGCGTCCCTGCTGCGATGGATTGGGGATCTGCTGGAGTTTTCCGTCGGATCGTTCGAGGCGCCCTGCCTTCTGGAATTGAGCGCAGCGTGGGCCGATTTCGATATCGACGCGGTGCGGCGGTTGAACGACGAATTTCTCGCAACGCGTGAAGCCGTGGAATTGCGCGCCGCTACGGTGCAATTGGGTTATTCCATGCGCATCCTCCTTGCGCAGCTACCCGAATTTGCGGCGCGGATCATGCAGGTGCTGCACTCGATCGAAGAGCCCGCCTTGCCGTGCGCCTGGTCGGCCGCGGCGGCCGCGTGGTCGATTCCGGCCGGCGATTCGCTGCTGGCCTACCTGTGGTGCTGGGCCGAGAACCAGGTGTTGGTCGCCGTGAAGACCCTGCCGCTGGGACAATCAGCCGGCCAGCGCGTGCTGCAGGCCGTCGGCGCGTCCATGGAGTCCGTGACGGCCGCAGCTACTGCGCTGTGCGCCGATGGCGGCGGGCGGGCGCTCGCGCGCAGCAATTTTGCGCCGGCACTCGCGATTCTTTCGTCGCAGCACGAAACTCAATATTCGCGGCTGTTCAGGTCTTGATGTCATGCCCATGAATTCACCGCTGCGCGTCGGAATCGGCGGTCCTGTCGGGTCGGGCAAGACTGCCCTGACGCTGCTCCTCTGCCGCGTGATGCGCGATCGCTATGAGGTTGCGGTAGTCACCAACGACATCTACACCGAGGAGGACGCCAAGTTCCTGGTGACGCATCAGGCGTTGGCGCCCGAACGGATACTCGGCGTCGAAACCGGCGGATGCCCGCATACCGCGATTCGAGAGGACGCATCGATCAATCTCGAAGCCGTCGCGCGCTTGAGCCGGCGCTTTCCGCACCTGGATGTGGTGTTCGTCGAAAGCGGCGGCGACAATCTGGCGGCGACCTTCAGTCCTGAACTGTCCGATCTGACGCTGTACGTCATCGATGTCGCGGCGGGCGACAAGATACCGCGCAAGGGCGGACCCGGCATCACCAAGTCCGATTTGCTGATCATCAACAAGATCGATCTCGCGCCCCATGTCGGCGCGTCCCTCGCGGTCATGGAGCGCGATGCAAGGAAGATGCGCGGCGAGCGGCCATTCGTGTTCACGAACCTCAAGACCGAACAAGGTCTCGCGGACGTCGTGGCGTTCATCGAGACCCAGGGGCTGCTGCGGGCATGATGGCGAACCATTCTGCAGGGTTCACGAGGAGGGTCTTTGGGCAGTAGATCCTATGACGAAATGTACCGAACGGATGGTACGGCACGATCCCAATACGTGCGGTACGGCGAATGGCTCGAGCACCAGCCCGCGGACCGGCTGGCGCGCAAGCGTGCCGAGGCGGATGCGCTGTTTCACAAGGTCGGCATCACCTTCGCGGTGTACGGTCAGGAGGAGGGCGCGGAACGGTTGATACCGTTCGACATCGTGCCCAGAGTCTTGCCCCTGGAGGAGTGGATCCGTCTGGAAGGCGGGTTGAAGCAGCGAGTCCAGGCGCTCAACGCCTTCATTCACGATATTTATCACGAGCAGCAGATCTTGAAAGCGGGCATCGTTCCCGCCGAACAAGTCTTGTGCAACCCGCAATACCGGCCCGAGATGCAGGGGGTGGATGTCCCCGGCGGCATCTACGCCCATATCGCCGGCATCGACATCGTGCGCGACGAGGCGGGTGAATACTGCGTGCTCGAGGACAATTTGCGGGTGCCGTCCGGCGTGTCGTACATGCTGGAGAACCGCAAGATGATGATGCGATTGTTTCCGGAGCTGTTCTCGGAACATCGGATCGCGCCGGTCGACCGGTATCCGGATGTGCTGCTCGATAATTTGCGCAGCGTGGCGCCGACCGGGGTTGCCGACCCCACCGTCGTGCTGCTGACCGCCGGCGCGCACAACAGCGCGTATTTCGAGCATGCCTTTCTCGCGCAACAGATGGGAATCGAGCTGGTCGAGGGCCAGGACATGTTCGTGCGCGATGAGGCGGTGTTCATGCGCACCACGCAGGGCCCGCAGCGCGTCGATGTCATTTATCGGCGCATCGACGATGATTTTTTGGATCCCTTGGTATTCCGGCCCGACTCCATGTTGGGCATTCCGGGATTATTGACCGCCTATCGCGCCGGCCATGTCACGATCGCCAATGCCATAGGCACCGGCGTTGCCGACGATAAATCGATCTATCCGTACGTGCCCGACATGATTCGCTTCTACCTCGGGCAGACCCCCATGATCGGCAACGTCCACACATGGATGCTGCGTCGACAGGAAGACATGGACTACGTCCTCGCGCACCTCGCCGAACTGGTCGTCAAAGAGGTCCACGGCGCGGGAGGTTACGGCATGCTCATCGGCCCCGCCGCGACCAAAGCCGAGATCGAGCTCTTTCGCAGGCAAATTCTGGCGACCCCCGATCGCTATATTGCGCAGCCCACGCTCGCCTTGTCGACATGCCCGACTTTCGTGAATGAGGGCTTAAGCCCCCGCCATATCGATCTGCGGCCGTTCGTGCTGTCGGGCCGCGACATCACCATCGTTCCCGGCGGACTGACGCGGGTCGCCCTGCTCCAAGGTTCGCTGGTGGTCAATTCGTCGCAAGGCGGCGGTACCAAGGATACGTGGGTGCTGGAAAGCCAATGTTGAGCCGCACTGCCGATCATTTGTATTGGATGTCGCGCTACATCGAGCGCGCCGAAAGCCTCGCGCGTCTGGTCGATGCGCATTATCGGATGTCGCTTCTGCCTCACTCCGGGGACACGCTGGCGCAATCGTTGAGTGCGACGATGACGGCCTTGCAAATGCAGCGCGCTTATCTCGAGCGGCATGAGTCGATCGAACCGCGGGCGGTGTTCGAGTTCGTGAGTTTGGATCGTGACTACGGCGGAAGCATTGTGAGCTGCCTGCGGTCGGCTCGCGAGAACGCGCGCGCCGTGCGCGGATCGCTCACTTCCGAACTCTGGGAGACGCTGAATTCCACCTGGCTCGAGGCCCGCGCGTTCGGTACGACGAGCGCATCGCGCGCGGACATCGGCGGATTCGTCGAATGGGTGAAGGAACGGTCCCACCTCACGCGCGGCGTCACCGTCGGCACCATGCTGCGCGATGAGGCGTTTCACTTTACGCGCATCGGCACTTTCCTCGAACGGGCCGACAGCACCGCGAGAATTCTCGCGGCGCATCAGGGCGATCTCGGGCCGGGGGCGGACGCCGCTGCGGTGCCCGACCCCTACGAATGGAGCGTGCTGTTGCGGGCGTTGTCGGCGTTCGAGGTGTACCGCCGCGTATACCGCGACGTGATCACGCCTTTCAGGGTGGCGCAGTTGCTGATTCTACGAGACGACATGCCCCGCTCGATGTTGCGCTGCTGCAAGGAGCTCTACCAAAATCTCCAATCGGTATCAAACGAACAATCCCAGGAAACCGAGCGGCGCGCGGGCGAATTGCATGCCATGCTGCATTTCACGAGGATGGAGGCGATCATCGCGGACGGTCTGCCGCGTTTTCTGCAGCAATTCCTGGCCAGGCTGCGTGATTTGGGCGATCGCATCGCAAGCGACTTTCTGGTGCCTCCGGCGGAGGCGGAAGCTTCATGAAATTGCACATTCGACATGAAACACACTACCGCTACGAGCGGCCGGTCAAATACAGCGTCCAGAGTCTGCATCTGACGCCCAGGCAGGACCCGAGTCAGCGCGCTCTCTTCTGGAGTATCGCCGCCCCCGGCCGGCGGTTCGAGCAAATCGACGCCTACGGGAATATTGCGCACCTGCTCACCATCGAACAGCCTCACCGCGAAATCAAAATCGTGGTGCAAGGGATCGTCGAGACATCGGATACCGAGAGCCGCCAGGACGACGGACCTTTGTCGCCGCTGGCTTACCTTGCACCGACGGCGCTCACCGCGCCGAACGATGAGCTTCGGGCGTTTGCGCACCATGCCCTGCAAAACACTCATGGTCCCCGGGCGCGCGCGGAGGCGCTTGCGGAGGCCGTGTTCCGCACCGTGCGCTACAAGCCTGGTGCCAGCGATGTGAACGACAGCGCCGCGGCGGCGTTCAAGAGCGGCGAAGGCGTTTGCCAGGATCATGCCCACGTGTATGTGGCCTGCGCGCGCGCATCCGGAATGCCGGCCCGCTATGTGAGCGGCTATTTGTATACAGGCGACACCGCCGACGCCGCCAGCCATGCATGGGTGGATGTCTGGCTCGGTGAGCAAATCGGTTGGCACAGCATCGACGTGACCCATCAGCGGCCGGCTATTCGAACCTATTGCCGACTCGCCGTCGGCCGCGACTATCTGGACGCCGCTCCGGTGCGCGGAGTGCGTCAGGGCGGCGGCGGGGAGAGCATGGAAGCTGCGGTGATGGTGGCGGAGTCGGCCCAACAGCAGCAGCAGTAAGGTAGAATTCATCGCATGACTTACTGCGTCGGCCTGCTGGTCGACACCGGGCTCGTGTTGTTGTCCGATTCCCGGACCAACGCCGGTGTGGATCAGATCAATACCTTCCGCAAGATGGCGACGTTCCAGCGGCAGAACGATCGGGCGCTCGTATTGTTGTCGGCGGGCAATCTCGCCATCACCCAGGCGGTCGTCAATTTGCTTCATGAGCCGCCCGACAATGACGGCGGGCCGGCCCGGATATTTCTCGCCTCCAACATGCTCAATGCGGCGCGCGTGGTGGGGGACGCCCTGCGTGAGGTCCATCAGCGTGATGCCGAGCACCTGAAGGAGCACGGCCACGAATTCAACGGGACGTTCATTTTGGGCGGGCAGATCAAGGGCGAGGAGCCGCGGCTGTTTCATATTTATTCCGCCGGAAATTTCATCGAATCCTCCGCCGAAACGCCATATTTTCAGATCGGCGAGTCGAAATACGGCAAACCGATCATCGATCGGGTGATATCGCGCACCAGCAGCCTGGCGCACGCCGCCAAATGCGCGCTGATCTCGATGGATTCGACCATTCGATCGAATCTTTCGGTGGGGCCGCCGATGGACCTGGCGATTATCCGCCGAGACGAATTGAAGCTTGCGACGCACATCAGCATCGATCTCGACCATGAGTACTTCAAGATGATTCGAACCCGCTGGGGGTTCGCGCTGCAAGAGGTGTTCAGCACATTGCCCAATCCGAATTGGTAGGCAAGGCGATTTAGCTCCGAGGAAGGAGCGTGCAAGCAATACCGGGTTGGGGCCACGGGCTCGTTCACACTGGCCGTCGTTCCCTGGCATCGCGCCCGCCGCCAGCCGATCAAGCTCGGATCTGAATACGGCGGCGGCGTCGCTGGTGCTAACGCCCAATTTGCCCGGCACGCGCCGTCCGCGTACCAACAAGCGGCTCCCCGGGGTACGCACGGGGCATCAGCGTTACGAAAAGTTCCGCGCACCCGCAACCTAAATCCACGGCCGCGGTACTTACAGATCGAAGGCAGCGCGTGAGCGCTGCTGCGACGCTCCCCCGCCCAAGTTGGCCGGGGATGGGTTTCTTTGGTTCACCCGGAGGATACATGGACACCCCAATTGGCACATCCCGGCTCGCGCAAATGGCGACGCTTGGGGCACTGGTCACGGCACTGATCGGTTGCGGAGGCGGTTATGGCTCCGGATCCGGCAACATGTCCCCCACGCCCACCAACATCACGATTTCGGGTCCGATACTGCCCACGCTCAAGACGATGACGCCTATCGGCTCGACAACGGATCCTACCGAGCACGGCGGCAACCCCTACGGCTTGACCGTGGCCACGGCCACGGGGGGGGCGATCACCGTGGGTGATTTGATCGCGTGTAATTTCAACGACGGGGCTACCAACAGCCAGGGTTTGGGCACCACGGTCATTGGACTGCATCCCACGGCCGGCGCGACTCCGTACCGAATCGCCCAGTCGGCAAAATTGCTGGGCTGTTCCTCCATCACCAGTCTCCCGGATGGAAGCCTGGTCGCGACCGGCAGCCAGGCGAACGCCACCGTGCTTATCTCGACGGCCGGCACCGTATCGACACCCTTTGCCGCCGATGGTTTTGCCGAACCTTGGAGCGCCATCTATGCGACCCACGGGGGTAACGCCTATGTGTATGTCTCCAATGCCACCACCGGTACGATTGACCGCATTGCCCTGAATGGCGATGCGCAGGGCATGTTCACCGAGATTGCCTCCGGGTTCAGCACCAACCTGGGCAAGCCGGGCGCGATATCGGCGCCCGCCGGGCTCACCTACGATTCCTCGAACGACACACTCTACGTCGTCGACACCAACGCCAATCGTGTCGTCTCGTTGACGGGTGTCTCGGGCATCGGGACGGACGGCGTGATGGTCACCGGCACCGCGTTCGCGGGGGCCTCGGCAACTTCCGCCAAGGTCATCGCCTCCGGAGCACCGCTCAATGGCCCGATCAGCGGCGCAATGCTCGTCAACGGGGACCTGGTGGTGGGTAACACGCTCGATCCCAATGGCACCAATCTGTTAATTGAGATTTCTCCATCGAGCGGCGTGGTCGCCTCCCAAAACGTGGACACCGGCACGGCCGGCGCGATCTTCGGCATCGTCGCCGTGCCGAAAACCATTACGACCACGGGCGGGTACGGGTCGACAAATACGCTGACCAACGTAATCTATTTCAACGATGACAATGACAACACCGTGAAACTGCTGTCGCAATAAATGCGTACTCACCTGATGATGCGCGTGAAATCCACGCCGTGGTGATGGCTTGATAGGCGCGCTCGGGTGCCGCGCGGATCTTGAGCGGATGCATGATGTCGGGCATGACCTGTTCCCGCGAGTCTTACGCCGCCTTCGAGGCCTCTTTCGCGAAGTATTCGAGAATGCCCGGCCAGCCGCCGTCGACGCCCTTGCGCATCGTTTCCCCCGCGGTCGCGCCCATGCGCTCGAAGTTGCGATGCTCGACCTCCACGCGCGTTGCGGCGGCTTCGGCCACGAAACGCACCTCGACCTCGGAAGCGAGCTCCACGCGCGCATCGGGCTTCCAGTTTTCGCTGATCTCCCAGGTGCAGACGAAGCGCTCGGCGGGCTGCCAGACACGCACGTGCCCGATGACCACATCCGCGCCGTCCTGGTGCCGGGTGTACCAGCGTCCGCCGACAAAGGGCTCGATGATTGATTCGCGGATCGGTGTCGCACCGATGCCGTGGGTCTTCGGCCACCAACGATCGACGCCCGCGGTGAACACCTCGAAGGCCTTTTGCGGCGTCGCCTGCACGACGACGCTGTTGCGCACCGGCGCAATTTGGATGGTCTTGTTCAACGTTTCTTTCCCCCTCGAATTGACGTAGGTTTTTCCACTTCATGCTTGAACGCGTCGAGCGCGCTTCCCCAGAACTGGTCGAGCCAGCGGCGCAGTTCGCCGAGACCGTCGGGATCGATGCGATATACGCGGCGTGCCCCCTCCGCTTGATCGACCACGAGACCCGCCTCCTTCAGGGCCTTGAGATGCTGCGAGACGGCGGGGCGGCTCACCGGCAGCGCGGCGGCGATCACACCGACCGAGGCTGGGCCGCCGCGCAGACGCTCGAACACGGCGCGGCGAGTCGGGTCGGCGAGGGCTGCCAAAGCTCTATTGTAAGCCATGGCTTACGGTAAGTTAAAGCTTACGCAATGTCAAGCCCGATGAAGGCGATTGCTTCCCGCGGGCGGGTGTTTCCAGTCGCGGAGCCGGGCGCAGACCGACATGCGCCGCAATCGCACACAGAAATTCTTGGCGTTCATGAATAGTTCAGGCTAACCGGGTTGTGCCGCGATCACCGCAAGGCCCTGAAGCACGAGGTCCGGCACGATCTCGCCTTTGGTGCGCATGGTGCCGGTGATCATGCCCGCATCGCCGCCGGTGATGAACAATTTGGGCTTCAAGCCGGTGCTTTGTTCGATGATTTCGGCCGCACGGTCCGCCAGGCCGGCCAAGGCGAATACCGCGCCGCGCGACACCGCGCCGAGGGTGTTGTTGGCCAAAACGCCGGCCAAGGACGGGGTGCTGTGCTCGGCAGCTTCGGCGATGTCGCTGGTCTTGCTCATGAGGGCTTCGCGCATCATGTGAATGCCGGGAACGATCAGACCGCCCAGATGCCGGCCGGCGGCATCGACGCTATCGACCTTGACGGCGGTGCCGACATCCACCACGCACAGCGCCGAGCGCGCCTGGGTCCAGGCGCCGATCAAGGCCAGCCAGCGATCGGGTCCCAGCAGATTGGGGTTGAGATAACCGTTGGTGAGGCCTTGAAATTCGGCCGCCGCGGTGACGAATTCGACTTCGACGCGAAACGCCTTCTTGGCCAGCCGTGACAAAGTCCCAGCCAATTTGAGTCCCGCGACATTGGAGCAGAGGATCCGCGTCGGCTTGTGACCGGATTCGAATAGCGCGGCCCTCCACATGCCGGGTTTTGCGCCACGGTGCAAAATGGCCCGCTGATCCGACAGCCCGGCGCTGGTGAGCCATGCCCACTTCAGGCGCGTGTTGCCTACGTCAATGACCAAGATCATGCGTTACCCGGGATCCCGATGGCGCCGCCAATATCCATGAAGCGGGCAAGGATAGCACCGCCGGGTGAAAGTGATTCGAATCGGGTGGACTAGCCCCGATCGCCGGCATCAGGGTAGGGCGCAGACAATGCCGCACAACGAGAGAAGGGCCAACCCCATGGGGATTGCGCCAAATCGCGGCGGCGCGCACAGAGTGATCATCGGCGTGAAACCCTGGTATTTTCGCGGCATGTTTGTCCATCCTGCGTGTACAGTACCGCATTCGCGCGCGTTACCGGAGTCGCGTGCATTGCGGGCAATCGCGCGTGCCAGGCGTGTTACCACGGCAATCCAACAAGTCAATTAACCTCGGCAACTCATGGGGGACGATCGATGAATTTCGCCGCATACTTCGATGAGACCAAAGACGGCATGGTGCGGCGGTGAGCGTGGCGGATTTGAAGCGGGCCATCGTCGATGTGGCGGATTTCCCGCGGGCAGGGATCTTGTTCCGCGACATCGCACCGCTGCTGCGGGAGCACTTCGCCGCCACGCTGCAGGCGCTCGATGCGCTGCTGACGGAGACGGAATGGAAATCGATCGATGCGTTGGCGGGCATCGAGTCGCGCGGCTTCATCTTGGGCGCGGCTTTGGCGGCGCGGCGCGCCAAGGGATTCGTGCTGGTGCGCAAGCAGGGGAAACTGCCGCCGCCGGTGGTCGATGAGGCGTACGATCTGGAATACGGCTCGGGTACTCTGGAAATGCAGCCGGGGACCGGGCGCCTCCTGTTGATCGACGATGTTCTGGCGACCGGCGGCACGATGAAGGCGGCGGCCGAGTTGTGCCAGCGCGCCGGCTACGAGATCACGGCCCTTGCGGCCTTGATCGACCTCCATCTGGTGAAAAAATTCCAGTGGCGCAATTTGCCGCTGCGCGCCGCGATCAGCTATTGAGCCCATGGCCGATTTTCCGAACCTTCTGGTGGTCATGGCCGTGCCCGCGGAATCCGCGGGCGTGTTCGAAGCGGCCGCCGTGCCGGTGCTCTATTGCGGCGTGGGCAAGGTCAACGCGGCCATCGCGCTGACCCGTGAGTTGCGCCGCTACCTGCACCACGCGCGGCCGCTGCCGCTGGTGCTCAACGTCGGCACCGCCGGCAGCCGCGTGCACCCCACGGGATCGCTGCTGGAATGCCATGAATTCGTTCAGCGCGACATGGACGTCAGCGGCCTGGGATTTGCGCACGGAGTCACTCCCTTCGACGAGGTACCGTCGCGCCTGGCGTTCGAGCGGCGCTTCCCGCAGTTGACCGCCGCCGTGTGCGGCAGCGGGGATTCGTTCGTGACCGGGGTCTCGCGCGAGGACTGGGCGGTCATCGACATGGAAGCCTATGCGCTCGCCAAGGTGTGCTGGATTGAAAAGGCCCGGTTCGCCTGCGTGAAATCCGTGACCGACGGCGCGGATCACGCGGCAGCCGAGCACTGGCAGAGCAACGTGCACAAGGCGGCCGAGGAATTCTTAAGCCTGTATCGAAGCGTGATGCGGGCGGGCGGGCGGGCCTAAAGCCCTGCGCGATGCAAATAGGCCACGGTGGCCGCCGCAAACAGGCAATAAACTCCGAAGCGCGCCCAGCGGCCGCTCTCGAGCCAGCGGCTCAGCCATTTCAATGCGAACAGGCCCGCGCAAAACGCCACCGCAGCGCCGATGGTGGTGAGCAGCAGGGCGGAGCCGAGAGCGCCATCGACGTGGGGCGCGCGCACCAGGCGCAGCACTTCACGAGCCACCACCGGCGGTGTGATCACCACGGCCAACGCGAAACTGAACGCTTCGGCGCGCGATTTGGCGATCCCGAGCAGCATTCCCGCCGATATGGTTGCCCCGGAGCGCGAGAACCCGCGAAACGGCAGGCACAGCCCTTGAACCATGCCGATCAGCGCCGCAGCCTTGGTCGTGATCTCGTCGGTGCCCAAGTCGTTGCGCGCCGCGCGCCGCCGCTCCATGAAACCCGCCCACAGAATCAGGCATCCGGCGACCGCGAGGGCGGGGGCAATGAATTCCAAGTGACTGAACAGATCCTCGATCTGCGAATGCGGGACGGCCCGCAGCAAGGTCCTTTCGATGATCTTGATGATAGCTTCGCCGACCACCGCTGTGAGCAGGGTCGCGACGACCACCCGGACCGCAATGGACTTGAACGCAGCGGCGCTTTGAAAATAACTACTGCGCCACTGCGGCCAAAAGTAGACGATGACCGCGAGCATGGTGCCGGTGTGCAGCATGACCAGCAGCAAGGTCATGGGCGGGGAGGAGGGGTCGAGCCCGAGCAATTTTTCGGCGACCACCACGTGCGCGGAACTCGACACCGGCAGCAGCTCCGCGAACCCCTGCACGATGGCGAGAATGACGACATTGAGTAGCGACATTGGGCGATTGTCTCACAGGAGCCCCGGCGATTTTAGTGCCGGTGCGCGCTGCGAAAATTCTAGAGCGAATCCTGCCGCTGCCAGGTCTGGGATCGGCCGAGCAGCGATATGCCGATATAGCCCCGCACGACCAGGCGTGTCCCATCCTGATCGAGGTGAAACTTGCAGCGGTAGAGGGTGCCGGTGTCGGGGTCGAGGATATCGCCGCCGGCGTATTCGCCGTCCTTCGATTGGACGTTGCGGATGATGACCAGGCCGATGATGGGCTGATTCTTGCGTTCATCCTTGCACTCCTCGCAGACGCGATTCTCGGCGCCCGGAGTGAAGCTGCGCTCGATGCGCCCTAACAGCTTGCCGCCCTGCTCGTAGATTCGCACGATGGCGCGCGCGTTCCCGGTCTTGTCGTCGATGGTTTTCCACAACCCGATCGGCGATGCCGGATCGTTTGCCGTCGCGGGCGCACCGTGCAGGGCTACCGCCAGCATCGCCAAGACTGCAATACGGATGGATGTCTTCATGGCCGGCGGCAATTATACTTGCCGCGGCGCATCGGCGCGTCTGAACTTGCAGATTTCCCTCTTTCGGAGCATGCGTGCAAGCTGAAATCTCGTGTCCGCGGCCGCTGGTGGTCCGATGCGGCGCCTTCGGGGACATGGTGCTGTTGACGGCGCTGATTCGGGTCCTGCACGCGCGCTTTAATTGTCCGGTCGATATCTTGACGTCGGGGCCGTGGAGCGAGCCGCTGCTGCGCGGACAGCCCGGAGTCGGCGAGATATGGAGCCTGCGCAGCCGCAAGACGCCATATTGGCTGGCGCCGGATCAACGTCGCGTGGTGCGGAGGTTGCGGGCGCGCGGGGCCGGTCCCACCTGGATCTGCGACGCCAATGACGCCATGCGGCCCCTGCTCACCCGAGCCGGCATTGGCGACGAATATATTGTCGATGTACGGGATCACCCCCTGTTGCCTGGCGAGCATGCGACGCAACAATGGCAGCGGCTTGGACTCATCATGCCGGCGGTGATCCGGGCGCCGCGGGACCCGCAACCCGCGCCGCAAACGGCCGGATGCCATTTGCAGGTGAGCGGGCAGCAGCGGGCGGAACTCGAGATTTGGCTGCGGGCGCGCGGCCTCGATGCGTGTCCGTTGATCCTGATCCAGGGCGGGAACAAGCGGACCATGCGGCGCGGGCCGCGCCGGCTCGCGGTCAACAACAAATACTGGCCGAACGAGCGGTGGGCGTCGGTGATCCGGCATCTGCGCACGCATTGGCCCGATTACCGCATCGTGATGCTGGGTACGGGGCCGGAATACCGCTTGAATCGCGACATTGCGGACTGCGCCGGGATCGACGGCGTGTACAACGTGGCGGATGATCTGCCCATTCCTCGTTTGATGGCATTGCTTGCCCGGGCCGCAGGGCTCATCACGGTCGATTCGGGTCCGGCGCATGCGGCCGCGGCGGTCGGCTGCCCCGAAGTCGTGCTGTTCGGCAAGGCATTGCCGTCGCTGTACCGCCCCTGGGGTACGGCGGGCGCCGACGTGAAAGTGCTGACCGGCCTGCTCGACCGGGAACCCAGCATGCTTGGAATCACAGCGGACGAAGTGTGCGACGCCTGGGCGACCCTCAAGCTGCGCGGGCAGGATCCGCCCCCGGGCTAGCTCAAGGTTTGTGCAGGGCGCGCAGCATGCTCGGCGTCACCAGTACCACGCCGCTCTTGGTGACGTCGAACCGCGCATGATCCGCCGCCGCATCGTGGCCGATCGTCATGTCATCCGGAACCACGCAGTGCTCATCGAGAATGCAGCGCGTTATTTTGCAGCGGCGGCCGATGGTGACGTCCGGCAGCAGCACCGAGCTGTCGATGATGCTGCTGTCTTCGATGCGTACATCGCTCGACAGCAGGGACCGGTTCACATAGGCGCCCGATATGATGCAGCCGCCGGAAACCATGGAGTTGACGGCCATGCCGCGCCGGCCTTCCTCATCCAGCACGAATTTGGCGGGGGGGCGTTGCGGCTGATAAGTCCAAATCGGCCATTGATGGTCGTAAATATTCAGCTCCGGATTGAGCGCGACCAGCTCCATATTGGCCTCGTAAATCGCATCGATGTTGCCCACGTCGCGCCAATAATTTTGCGCCCGCGTTTCGACATCGTGGAACGGATAGGCAAACACGCGCAGCTGGTCGATCGACTGCGGAATGATGTTCTTGCCGAAGTCGTGCTGGCTGGCTTCGTTGGCCGCGTCGGCGCCGAGCAGGCTCTCGAGGCGGTCCACGGCGATGACGTAAATGCCCATGGAGGCACGCGCCAAATTCTGGTGGCCGGGAATCGGGTCGGGGTGCCTCGGCTTTTCGGCGAATTTCACCACTCGATTGGTTTCCTCCGTGGTCATGATGCCGAATTCATCGGCACGATCGAGCGGCACGTCGACGACGCCCACGGTGATGTCCGCTGCGCATTGTTCGTGATAGGCGATCATCGGGCCGTAGTCCATCTTATAGATATGATCGCCCGCCAATATCAGCACGTGCGTCGGGTGGTGCGAGCGGATGAAGTCGAGATTCTGGTAAACCGAGTCGGCGGTGCCGCGATACCAATGGGGGCCGATCTGCTGCTGCGCCGGGATCAATTCCACGAATTCGCCCATCTCCCCGCGCAGGTAACTCCAGCCTCGCTGGATATGCTGAATCAGCTGCTGCGACTTGTACTGCGTCAGAACGGCAACTTGACGAATTCCGGAGTTCACGCAATTCGAAAGCACGAAGTCGATGATGCGGAACTTGCCGCCGAACGGCGTCGCGGGCTTGCAGCGGTGTTCGGTCAGGCCCCTGAGGCGCTCGCCGCGGCCTCCGGCCATGATGACCGCCAAGGTGCCGCTGGTCAGGCGGCTGACGTAGCGTCCGGCGCTGGTACGGGGCGCGTTTGGCATGGCTTTGCTGGTCTCACCGTGAGTGGGTCTGATCAATCCCTCGATACCGGGGCCAGCCTGCCACACTCGGCGCTTTGCCGCATCAGGATTTTCCCGATTGATTTTTCGCCTTTGTTAGACTCCGGTTGTGGCCCCGCTGAAGCTGTGCATCTTGAGTTCGGAAATCATGCCATTCGCGAAGACCGGCGGGCTGGCGGACGCGGTCGCGGGCTTGGTTCGGGAATTCGCGCAGCGGGACCACGAGGTGCGCGCCTTCATGCCGCTGTACGCCTCGGTCAGGCGCGCCCACCCGGAATTGCAGGGGGTGCCAGGGCTTCAGGAGATGGGGGTCGGCATTGGAACCCGGGTATACACGTTTTCGGTGCGCGCCGCGGGCATTCCCGGCACGCGCAGCTCGATCTATTTCATCGATTGCCCGGAGCTGTACGAGCGGCCCTCGGTGTATACGAGCGATCCCGACGAACACCGGCGGTTTCTGTTGTTCACACGCGCGGCCATCGAAAGCTGCCTACGCCTGGGGTTCGCGCCGGACGTGTTTCACTGCAACGATTGGCATTGCGGTTTCCTGCCGCTGTTTCTGAAGACGATTTATGCGGCGGTGCCTCTGTTCGCGCGCTCGCGCTCGGTATTGACCATCCATAACATCGGCTATCAGGGCATCATGTCGAGCGCCCTGGTCGATGACTTGAGTGTGCCGCCGGCGGAGGCGCTGTTGGATGAGGCGGATCTCGCACACGGTGTCGTCAATGCGCTGCGCACCGGAATACGTCATGCCGACGCCGTGACCACGGTGAGTCCCACCTATGCTCGGGAAATCTGCGAGGTGCCGGTGGGGATGGGCATGGAGGCGACGCTTCTGGCGCGCAACGATCCGGTTGTCGGGATATTAAACGGCGTCGATTACCGGGACTGGGATCCGCGACACGATCCGCATCTGGCGGCGCACTACTCGGCGCAGGATTTGCGCGGCAAGCGGGTCGACAAGCAGCAGCTGCTCGCGGCAGCCGGGCTCGCCATCGCTGCGCACAGCCCGCTGGTCGGCATGGTGAGCCGGCTCGCGGTGCAGAAGGGCATCGATATCCTCATCGAGACCCTGCCGCGATTGCTCGACAGCCGTGATTTCGGCTTGGTGGTGCTGGGAAGCGGCGATCAGCGCTACGCGGACTTTTTCGAATCCCTGGCGCGGCGTTTTGCCGGTCGCGTCGCGTTTCGCTCGGGCCACGACGAATCCCTGGCCCATCTGATCGAAGCGGGCAGCGACATGTTTCTCATGCCTTCCCATTACGAACCTTGCGGGCTGAATCAAATGTACAGCCTGCGTTATGGCACCGTACCGATCGTGCGCCAGACCGGCGGCCTAGCGGATTCCGTCCGGCACTACGATCCGGCCACGGGCGTGGGGACCGGCTGTGTGTTCAAGGATTATGACGGGGCGGCAGTCGAGTGGGCGCTCAACACCGCGCTCGACTGGTTTCAGGACCAACCGAGTTGGCGGCGGTTGATGCACAACGCCATGCTCGAGGATTTTTCCTGGACCCGGCAAATTCTCGTGTACGAGAGGGTGTTCCGCGACACGGTGCGGCTGCCCTAGGAGGCGCGGCGGCGCCGGGAACGGCTCAGCGCTGCGCTTCGAGCAGCGCGTAACGACGTCCGTTCGGCAGCGCATAGCGGTGCGCTATGCGCAATCCAGAGGCGGAAATCCACTCCGGCTCGGCCGCGGAGTCACGCATGCTGTCGATCTTGATGCCGAACCGATCGGCGAGCCGCTCTATTGTGGGGCCGACACTTCTGCCCGGCAGCTGCACCACGGCGAACGCGCCCGGCTCGCGTGCCATATCCCGTTGCAGGCGCTCGATCGATGCCGGGTCGACCGGCCCTTGAACGATTCCCACCGAGGTGCGGGCGTATAGATCGACGAGCGCGCGCGTGGTCTCATCCGGCGCGAACAGTATCAGCGGCCTGCCGGCGGAGTCGGCCTCGATGGCGCGGCCGACGCCCGCCAGGTTCTGCCAGGCATCGACTTGCCGGAAAAGTTGCGATGCCGGCGCCGCCAATAGGACGCAGTACCCGAGCAGCAGCGCGCTAAGGCTGCGCAGCATGCGCCCGCGCCGCGCGGCCGTGGCCGCCTGTACGGCCAGCGCCGCGGCCGCCGCCAGACCCAGGGCCGATATCAGAACGAACCCCGCATGAGAGCTCATCCGGTCCCAGGATTCGATGCCGACTGCGCTCAACGCCGCGCCGAACACCAGCACCGCCAGCGCCAAAAGCGCGGCGGTGCCGCGCACGGCGCGCAAATCCCAGCGATCGGCGCCGCTCTGAATTTCGCGTACCCACCATGCGAGCAGCAGCGCGAACCCGGGAAGCGCCGGCGCGAGGTAGATGTTGCGGGCCGTTGCCGCCACCGACAGCACCGCGAGCGGCGGCACGGTGCTCGCGAGTGCGAAGCGCACCGCGCGATAGTCGTCGAAGGGTGCATGCCGGCGCTGCCAGGCGCGACGCGCGGCGGCGATCACCAGCAGCGTCCACGGCCACAGATACACCGGCAGCTCGATGAAGTACTTGCCGGGCGAATTGCGGTGCGCGGTGGCATACTGCAGCGCCTGCGGCGCATCGAGGTGGGTGAAGCGGCCGACCAGATTGTTCCAAAAGAAGACCTTGAGGTGATCGGGGCCGTCGGGACCCGCGTACACGAACCACACCCACGGCAGAATGATGGCGGCCTGTAGACCCAAACCGGCGACCAGCTCCCAGCGCCACAATTCGCGAAAGCGTCTTTCCCAGACCGCCAGCGTGACGATGGTCAGCGCCGGCACCATCCAAGCCGCCGCGCTCTTGCTCAAGAACCCGAGGGCGAGGGCCGTGTGCATCAATGCATAGCCGCGTAACCGCTCGGGCGACCGTTCGGCATAAAAGCCGATGTGGGCACCGAGCAGCGCCACCGCCACGGCGGCCGCCAGCGGAGCGTCGGTCGCGAGCCAGATGGCGACTTGGTAGGCGAGCAGGAAGGTGCTGATCGCGGCGGCGGCGGCGAATCCCGCGACCCGGCCGAGGCTGCGCCGCGCCAGGAGCCCCACGCCGAGCGCCGTGATCAGGGCATACAGGAGATTCGGCAAGCGCGCCGCCCAGGCATCGGCGCCGAACACTCCGATGGAGGCCGCCGCGGCCCAATAGGCCAGGGGCGGCTTTTCGCAAAACGGTTCGCCTGCGAGCAGCGGAACGGCCTTGTCCGGCTGCCAACTCATGCGCCAGGCGATGTCGGCCTCGCGCGGTTCGTCAGGCGTCCAATAGCCGCGCCCAAAAATGCCGACCCACCACACCCCGAGCAGCGCCAGACAGAGCCACACGACAGGATAGCGGGACGGCTTCACCAAGGCAGTATACTGAAAGGGCCACGAAGGAGATGCGCATGGCATTGGCCGACTATTCTTCTCACGGCGACGTTGCCGTGATCACGCTCAACAACCCGCCGGTGAACGCACTCGGCCTCGCGGTGCGCAAAGCCATCGCCGACGCATTGGAGCGCGCTGCGAATTCCGAGTTCGTGAGCGCCGTGGTCATCACCGGCGCCGGGGCGATGTTTTGCGGAGGAGCGGACGTGAGCGAATTCGCTTCGCCCGACATGGCCGCCGCTCCGAACCTGGGGGATCTGTTCGCGATGATCGAGGACTTTCCAAAACCGGTGATCGCGGCCATCAACGGCACCGCCTTGGGCGGCGGCCTGGAGCTTGCCATGGCCTGCCACTACCGCCTGGCCGCGGTCGGCGCACAACTCGGGTTGCCCGAGGTGAAGCTCGGCATCTTGCCGGGTGCGGGCGGCACGCAGCGCCTGCCGCGCTTGGTGGGCGCCGAGCGCGCATTGAACATGATCGTCAGCGGCAGTCCGCTCGCGGCCCGCGAACTGGCGAGCACCGAATTATTGGATTCGGTGGTCGATGCCGAGGTGCTGCCGGCCGCGATCGCCTTTTGCCAGCATGGCGCCGGCGGCAAACTGCCCCTGAAGAAGGCGCGCGACGTGCGCATCAGTCTTGCGAATGCCGAGGCGTTTTTCGATTTCGCCCGGGGCGCGGTGGCCGCGGTCGCCAGGAATTATCCGGCTCCCGGCAAGTGCATCGACGCGATCGAGGCGGCGGTGCTCAAGCCGTTCGAGGAGGGCATGAAACTGGAACAGGCCGCATTTGTGGAATTGGTGCAGACCCCGGAATCCAAGGCTTTGCGGCACGCGTTCTTCGCCAGCCGCGCCGCCGCCAAGATTCCGGACGTGCCGTCCGACACGCCGCTGCGCGCGATCAAGTCGGTCGCGGTCATCGGCGCCGGCACCATGGGCGGCGGCATCGCGATGAGTTTCGCGAACGTGGGAATCCCGGTCACCGTGCTCGAGACCACCCAGGCGGCGCTCGACAAGGGCCTTGGCGTCGTGATGGGCAATTACGAGAGCTCTTTGAAGAAGGGACGGCTCACGAGCGAGGAATTCGACCGACGGATCAAGCGGATCTCGGGCACGCTGTCCTACGACGACGTTGCGAACGCGGACCTGGTGATCGAAGCGGTGTTCGAGGACTTGCAGATCAAGCAACAGGTGTTCCAACGGCTCGACGAGAAGGCGAGGCCGGGAGCGATTCTCGCCTCCAACACATCGACCTTGGATTTGAACAAGATCGCGAATTTCACGCGCCGGCCCGAAGATGTGGTGGGCCTGCATTTCTTCAGTCCCGCGAATGTCACCAAGCTGCTGGAAATCGTACGCGGCGCCAAGACCGCCAAGGACGTGATCGCGACCAGCATGGCTGTCGCGAAGCAAATCAAGAAGATCGGCGTCGTCGCCGGGGTTTGCGACGGCTTCATCGGCAACCGCATGCTGGATGCGTATCTGCGCCAGATGGGGCTGCTGCTCGATGCGGGCGCTCTGCCGCAGCAAATCGACCGGGCGCTCGAAAAGTTCGGATTCGCGATGGGGCCTTTTCGGGTGAGCGATCTTGCCGGCAACGACATTGGCTGGGCCATTCGCAAACGGCTGTACGTCGAGCATCCCGAGCGCGTGTATTCGGCGATTCCGGATCGCATTTGCGAACTCAAGCGTTTCGGCCAGAAGACAGGCGCCGGCTGGTACGACTACAAGCCGGGCGACCGCAGCCCGAATCCATCCGAGCTGGTGGCGCAAATCGTGCTCGAAGAATCGACCCGTCTGGGGCAGCGCCGCAAAGTCAGCGACCAGGAAATCGTCGAGCGGGCGCTGTATTCGCTGATCAACGAAGGTGCGCGCATATTGGAGGAAGGCATCGCGCTGCGCGCCTCGGACATCGACGTGGTGTATCTCGCGGGCTACGGATTCCCGGATTTCCGGGGCGGACCGCTGCACTACGCCGACAGCGTAGGATTGCCGAACGTCCTGCGTACCATGCGCGCCTTCGCCAAAGGCTATCAGCCGGATGCGTGGGTGCCCGCGCCGCTGCTGACCAAATTGGCCCTCGAGAATCGAAGCTTCGCCAGCTTAAGGTAACGAACCATGACCGACGCCGTTGTCGTTTCGACAGCCCGCACCGGACTCGCGAAGTCCTGGCGAGGTTCGCTCAACATGACCCATCCGGTGACCTTTACCGGCCATGTGTTGCGCCACGCCATCGAGCGGGCGCGCATCGATCCGGCCGAAGTCGAAGACGTCATCGTCGGCGCGACCTTCTTGGAAGGGGCGGCCGGCATGAACGTGGCGCGGCAGGTGGGGCTGCGCGCCGGCTGCCCGGTCAGCACGGCGGGGATCTCCATAAACCGGTTTTGTTCCTCGGGGTTGCAATCGATCGCGTTCGCGGCGCAGCGGATAATGGCCGGCGAGGGCGAAGTCTATGCGGCCGGGGGCTTAGAATCGATTTCCTGCATTCAGAACACCGCCAATGCGCGCATGCTCAAGGAGCAATGGGTGGCGCTGCACAAGCCCGAGGTCTACTGGAACATGCTGCAGACCGCGGAAAACGTCGCGAAGCGCTACGGCATCGGTCGGCAGGTGCAGGACGAGTACGGCGTGCAAAGCCAGTTGCGCGCCGCCGCCGCGGCCCAGGCGGGGCGATTTCAACAAGAGATCGTCCCCCTGACCACGACCATGGCGGTTGCCGACAAGAATGCCGGCACCATCGGCACGCAAGAGGTGATCCTGGCCGCGGACGAGGGTATTCGGCCCGATACCACCTATGAGGGGTTGGCGAAAATCCGCCCGGCCGTCCCGGGCGGGGTGATCGCTGCGGGCAACGCCAGCCAATTTTCCGACGGCGCCTCGATGTGCATCGTGATGAATGGGAAGCGCGCCGAGCAAAAGGGCTTGAGTCCGCTCGGCATCGTTCGCGGATTCCAGGTGGCGGGATGCGAGCCCGACGAGATGGGCATCGGGCCGGTGTTCGCCGTGCCGAAGCTCCTCGCCAAGGCGGGTCTCAAGGTCGAGGACATCGGCTTGTGGGAATTGAACGAGGCCTTCGCGGTGCAGGTCATTTATTGCCGCGACCGCCTCGGCATCCCCAACGAGCGGCTGAACGTGAACGGCGGCGCGATCGCCGTCGGACACCCGTACGGCGTCAGTGGCTCGCGCCTGACAGGTCACGCGCTGATCGAGGGCAGGCGGCGCGGCGTCAAATACGTCGTCGTGACCATGTGCGTCGGCGGCGGGATGGGCGCGGCGGGGCTGTTCGAGGTGGCGTAGGGGGGGGCGAGTGCCCCCCTGGACTATGGTCCCATTTCCACCTATAAACTGCTGTGCCACTGTTAGATTGCGAGTAAGCCGGGTCCAGTAGGTCGGCGCGGCACCCCGCGGTGCATTCGATCAGTTGCTGGACCAGTTTTTTCGTTACTCCGCGAATCGTGCCATGATCAGGCGATGTAAGCAGATGCGCGAAATCCTGAACTGGGGAGACTATATAATGTGCTTAATCAAGAAGGCGGCATTGGCATTGGCGGCATTGCCGCTGTGCTCGATGCTGACCGCGGCGCCCGCGATGGCGCAGGCCAAAAAGCCGAACATCGTCGTCATCATGGGCGATGACATCGGCATGTGGAACATCGGCGCCTACCACCGCGGCTTGATGGCCGGCAGGACGCCGAATCTCGACAAGCTGGCCAAGGAAGGCATGCTGTTCACCGACTATTACGCCGAGGCGAGCTGCACGGCGGGTCGGGCAAACTTCATCATGGGCGAGCTGCCCATCCGCACCGGCATGACCACGGTCGGTCAGGCGGGCGCCAAGATCGGCATCCCGGCCGAAGCCAGCACCATCGCGACTGCGCTGAAAGTTCAGGGCTACGCCACCGGCCAGTTCGGCAAGAATCACTTGGGCGATCTCAACGAGTTCCTGCCCACGGTCCACGGCTTCGACGAATTCTTCGGCTATCTGTACCACTTGGACGCGATGGAAGATCCGGCGCACCCCAACTATCCGCAGGACCTCCTGAATGTGGTCGGCCCGCGCAACATGGTGCATAGCTGGGCGACGAACACGGATGACGCGACGGTGATGCCGCGCTGGGGCAAGATCGGCAAGCAGAAGATCGAGGATGCCGGCACGCTGTATCCGAAGCGCATGGAGACCGTGGATGACGAGATCCGCGACCTCGCCATCAATTTCATGGACAAAGCCAAGCAAGACGGCAAGCCGTTCTTCGTGTGGCTGAATCCGACCCGTATGCACATCGTCACGCATCTGTCGCCGAAGTACGAGGCGCTGCGCAACTCGGTGAACGGCTGGTCGGAAGAAGAAGCCGGCATGGCCCAGCTCGACGACGACATCGGCATCGTACTGAAGAAGCTCAAGGACATGGGCGAGGAAGAGAACACCATCGTGGTGTTTACCACCGACAACGGCACCGAAGTGTTCACCTGGCCCGATGGCGGCCAGACGCCGTTCGCGCAGTCCAAGGGAACCGTCCTTGAGGGCGGCTTCCGCGTACCCGCAATCCTGCGCTGGCCCGGTCACGTACCGGCCAACTCGGTGCAGAACGGCATCTTCTCCGGCATGGATTGGTATCCCACGTTCTTAGATGCCGCGGGCAATCCGAATATCACCGAACAGTTGCTCAAGGGCGTGAAGCTCGGCGACCGGACCTACAAGAACCATTTGGACGGCTACGACCAGATGGCGGCCATCACCGGCAAGGGCCCGTCCGCGCGCCACGAGATCTTCTATCTCGGCGAAAGCACAATCGGTGCGGTGCGCATCGATGATTACAAGTTCCGCTTCATCGACCAGCCCGCGGGGTGGCTGGGCGAGAAAACCCATCCGGATGTGCCTTACATCACCAACCTGCGTCTTGATCCGTTCGAACGCACAGGCTGGCCCAGCAATGGGACGAAGGACGGGGCGCAGCAGTATTTCGACTGGTTCAAGTTCCAGTTCTGGCGCTTCGTGTTCGTGCAGCAGGTGATTGGCAAGGAAATCCAGACCTTCCTCGACTTCCCGCCGATGCAGCGCGGCGCCAGCTTCAACCTCGATGCTGTGAAAGCGGAGATGGCGAAGCGGATGGCCGAGGCGGAGGCGGCATCCAAGGGTACCGGCAACTAAGCGCCGACCTTCGGGCGAGCGACTCAAGGGCCCGGTCACCGCAATGTGGCCGGGCCCTTTTTATTGGAGCCGCGAGGGGATTTGATTTTTGGGGGACTCGAGTACAAGCCGGGCGAGGGCAGCGCCGATCCCGGCGCGCCCCTGCTCGAAGCCCGCCTCTACTTGGGGAACATTAACTGCACTTGCAGGCGGATCTGCCAGTTCGGCGCGAAATCCGGCCGCGCCACGTTGTAGTAGCCGGCGACCTGAGAGTTAACCGGCAGCCTGCCGAAGCGGAAAATCTTGCCGACCCCGGCGCCCATGGGCACGGTCCATTGGTTCGAACCCTTGGCCTGCCAATTGACGGTGATGACCGGCGAACTCGTCAAATACATGCCGCCTTCGAAGTTGTAATTGAGGAACGGCTGTATCAATCCGTTGTTATACGAAGGTGAGGTGCTGTTGTTCGATGACCAGATATTGTTGACAAGCGCCCCGTACACCCAGGGGCTGCCTTTCTCCAAGCGCAGCACCACGAACGAGGGACCGTAGCCGCTGTTGTTGTTGCCGAGCAGCGGATCGCTGTGCGTGGGCTGCTGGGTGATGGCGCCCACGCCCCAGATCCAGGAGCCGGGTTTCGCGGGCGCCAGAAACGCCGTGAACTGCACGTCGCCGAGGCCGTTCGTGCGGCCCTGATTCGGCGAGAAGGGCGGCAGAGAAACGATGGGCAGAATGGTGCGCGTGATGATGTTCCAGTCCTCGTTCACGTGGACGGGATACACCGGCTGGATGTTGAGTACGTTCAGGTTCTTTTGGTAAGGACCCGCATTCAAGTTCAAGTTGTTCTGGAACGGCACGCTGATCAGGTTCCCCACGGGGTTCTGAGCGATCTTCGCCAAATCTTCCGCGCTCAGTTCGGCGTGCGCGGCCGAGGCCGCCGCCATGATTGCCGTGAAAGAGACAACGCGAACGAATTTCGATTTCATGCACCTATCCCTGTCGATGATCCAACCCTTGAGTATACAGAAAGACGGTGGCCGCGTCGCACGAGGCCTTGGTCTTATGGGCTGTCTGGCGCGAGTAATCGCCGCTGCGGCGCTCTCACCGGGTCGCCGGCGGCTCCAATTTGTCGATGACCTTGTCGAGCGCCGCATAGAGATGTTCGCAGAATTCCCTGCCGAGCAGCAGTTCCACTCGCGCGTAGACGGCTTCGATTTGCGGCACCATGCGGGCCGCGAGCGCGCGGCTGCGCGGCGTGAGCGAGACCCGCACCCGGCGCTGATCGTGCGCCAGGCGTCTGCGGGTCACGAGACCAATTTCCTCCATGCGCGCGAGGACCCCGGCGAGGCTCGGGCTCGAGAGGCGGCACAACTCGCCGATCTCGCGCGGTTCGAGCGCGCCGGCTTCGAGCAATACGCGCACGACGCGCCACTGTTGCTCGGTGATTCCGTGCTCGTTGAGCAGCGGCCGGAAGCGCCCGATCAGGTGTTCGCGGGTCTTGAGCATGAGCAGCGGCAGGTTGCGGTGCTTCAGTTGTGCCGAATTCGACGCCATGCCGTTCTTGACACTCGCGCGCATTGGTGGAACGATTACTAATATATTAGCAAGATTCACCGGAAGCCGCCGCATTGTCAATCGCCTTGTTCAAGATTCCCATGGACGTGGCGCCCTTCGGCTTGAGCGGCACGGTTTACGGTACCTTGCTGAACCACCGCACCGCGATGGCCGCGCTCGAGGCGAGGATGAGGCTGCCGCCGTACAACGCGCCGCCGCGTGCGCCGGTGCTGTACCTGAAGCCGAGGAACACGCTGGCGGCCGGCGGCGACACCGTGGAAGTTCCGGCCCCGGACGCGGACATCGCCGCGGAGCTGGAGGCGGCCGCGTGCTTGGGAGTAGTCATCGGCCGTACCGCCTGCCATGTTTCCGAAGCCGCCGCTTTGGATCATGTCGCCGGATTCCTCCTCGTGAACGACGTCAGCATCCCGCACCCCGATTACTACCGGCCGTCGGTCCGCTACAAAGCGCGCGATGGGTTCTGTCCGCTCGGACCCCGGGTGACGGCGCGCGCACTGGTCGCAAATCCGGACGCGCTGGTCATTCGCACCTTCGTCGACGGCACCCTGGTGCAAACCATGAGCACCGCCGACCTGATCCGTCCGGTGGCGCGGCTGCTCGCCGACGTGACGGAATTCATGACCCTCGCGCCGGGCGACGTGCTGGCGACGGGCGCTGCCGCGCCCGCACCGCGGGTGCGCGCAGGACAGACCGTGGCCATCGAGGCCGATACCTTGGGTAGGCTCATGAATTGCTTCACGGGCGCCGCCTGATGCGCGCGCGGGTGGCGTACGGCGGCGCGCTGCACATGGCGACACCGGCCGGCCATGCCGGCGAGGCCAGGCTGCGCCTGGCCGACGGGCGGGAGCTCGCGGAAGATCAAGTCATCTGGCTGCCGCCATTCGAGGTCGGCACCGTGATCGCGCTGGGCTTGAACTATGCCGATCACGCCAAGGAATTGGCGTTCAACTCCCAGGAAGAACCGCTGGTCTTTCTCAAGGGCCCCGGCACTCTGCTCGGCCACCGCGGCGCCACCCGCCGTCCGACAGATGCCGCATTCATGCATTATGAGTGCGAACTCGCCGTGATCATCGGCCGGCGGGCGCGGCGCGTGGCGCGTGCGCAGGCGCTTCGGCACGTGGCGGGCTATTGCATCGCCAACGACTATGCGGTGCGCGATTATCTCGAGAACTGGTATCGCCCCAACATGCGCGCCAAGAATCGCGACGGCGCCACGGTCTTGGGGCCCTGGTGCGTGGATGCCGGGGACGTCGCGGACCCGGCGAACCTCGAACTGCGCACCTTCGTCAACGGCCGGTTGACCCAGCGGGGCAACACGCGCGATTTGATCTTCGACATTCCCTATCTGATCGAGTACTTGAGTTCGTTCATGACTTTGGCGGCGGGCGATGTCATTCTCACGGGTACGCCGCAGGGCGTCGGCAATGTGATGCCCGGCGACGAAGTGGTGTGCGAAATCGACGGCCTGGGCCGGCTCGTCAACACGATCGCCGGGGATGCTGCGTTTGGCCGCCGGGGGGACGATAAATCTTGCGAATCGAACATCTGATCGACGGCGCCGCGGTTGCGGGCTCGGAGTACTTCGAGACGCGCAATCCAGCGACGCAGGAAGTGTTGGCGCAGGTTGCGCGCGGCGGCCCGAAGGACATCGATGCGGCGGTCCGCGCGGCCAAGGCGGCCTTTCCCCGGTGGGCGGGCAGGCCCGCAGCGGAGCGGGCACGGCTGTTGCGCCGGCTTGGCGACCTGATCGCCGCGCATGTCCCCGAGATCGCCAGGACCGAAACGCAGGACACCGGCCAGGTGATCGCGCAGACGGCCAAGCAGCTGGTGCCGCGCGCGGCGGATAATTTCCATTACTTTGCCGAGATGTGCGTGCGCGTAGACGGGCATACGTATCCGACTCCCACGCACCTCAACTACACGCTGTACCATCCGGTCGGCGTGTGCGCGCTCATCTCGCCGTGGAACGTGCCGTTCATGACCTCGACCTGGAAGGTCGCGCCGGCGCTCGCCTTCGGCAATACCGCGGTGCTGAAGATGAGCGAGCTGTCGCCGCTGACGGCGGCACGTCTGGGAGAACTGGCCCTGGAGGCCGGCATCCCCGCCGGGGTGCTCAATGTCGTGCACGGCTACGGCGCCGAGGCGGGCGAACCTTTGTGCCGCCATCCCGACGTGCGGGGGATCTCCTTCACCGGATCGACTGCCACCGGAGATCGCATCGTCAAGGCCGCGGGTTTGAAGAAGTTCTCGATGGAGTTGGGAGGCAAGAGCCCGTTCGTGGTGTTCGACGATGCCGATGTGGCGCGCGCCCTGGACGCCGCCCTGTTCATGGTGTTCTCGAACAACGGCGAACGCTGCACCGCGGGCTCGCGCATCCTGGTGCAGCAGACGATCTATGCGGATTTTGCGCAAGAATTCGCCGAGCGCGCGCGGCGCATCAGCGTCGGCGACCCGCTGGACGACGGTACCATCGTCGGACCCATGATCAGCCCCGAGCACCTGGCGAAGGTGCGCAGGTATATCGAACTGGGCCCGCGGGAAGGCGCGACGCTGCTGTGCGGCGGGCTCGATCCGCCGGCGCTGACCGGCGGGCTTCAGAAGGGCAACTTCGTCAAGCCCACGGTGTTCGCCGACGTCGACAACCGGATGCGCATCGCACAGGAGGAGATTTTCGGGCCGGTGGCCTGTTTGATTCCCTTCAACGACGAAGCCGACGCGGTCGCCAAGTCGAACGACATCCAGTACGGCCTCTCGAGCTACGTCTGGACCGAAAACGGCGGCCGCGCTCTCAGGGTCGCTTCCGCGATCCAGGCCGGCATGTGTTTCGTCAACAGCCAGAACGTGCGCGATCTGCGCCAGCCGTTCGGCGGCACCAAGGCCTCGGGCATCGGCCGCGAGGGCGGCACTTGGAGCTACGAGGTGTTTCTCGAACCCAAGAACGTGTGCGTGAGCCTGGGTTCGCATCCGATCCCGCGCTGGGGTGCATAGACCATGAGCCTCTACCAAGTGCAGAAGTTTCTGTTCGACATCAACCGCGAGCGGGGCGTTCAGCAAGAGTATCGGGAGGATTTGCCCGGGCTGCTGGACCGCTACGAACTCACCGCCGAAGAGCGGGGTGCGATCGCCGCGGGCGACATCGGATTGATCTACGTGCTCGGCGCCAACGGCCAGCTGCTGATGCACTACGCGGCGTTTCTCGGCATGCCGTGGGCGCAGTACATCGCGGCGATGCGCGCCGGAGTCAGCAAGTACGGTCCGGTGCGCGCCGGGCTCTACCACATGACTACGGCGATGCACGAGAAGGTGGCCGGCGTATGAGCCTGGTGTTCGCGGGAATCGCGAGCCACGCACCCGGCATCACCGGCCGCGCGCACCTGGCCGATCCCAAGGTAGTGCACGAATTCCATGGCGCCTTTCGCGCCATGGGGGAACGGCTGGCGGCCGCCCGTCCCGACGCGTTGATCGTGGTGGCGGCGGAACACTTCGCCAATTTCTTCATGAACAACATGCCGTCGTTCGCCGTGGGGATGGCCGAGCGCTATCAGGGCCCGATCGAGGATCCCGAGTGGCTGGGCATCGCGCGCACCGCGGTTCCCGGCAATGCGGCGCTCTCGCTGCGGCTCATCCGCGAGATGATGCAGTCCGTGGATCTCGCCTACGCACAGGAGTGGCAATTCGACCACGGCGTCATGGTGCCGCTGCATTTCCTCACGCCGCGCTACGATCTGCCCATCATCCCGATGAACATCAACTGCCAGGGGCCGCCTCTGGCGCCGCTGCACCGCGCCTGGGCATTCGGCGAGGCGCTGCGCCGCGCCGCCGACTCGGTGCCTGAGCGCATCGCCGTCGTCGGCACCGGCGGCATCTCGCACTGGCCGGCGACGCCGGATTCCGGAAAGATCAACGAAGCCTGGGACCGCGAGTTCCTCGAACGCTGGCAGTCCAATGACCGGCAGGCAATGTTGTCTTACACCGACGAAGCGACCTATCGCGATGCCGGCCAGGGCGGATTCGAGATCCGCACCTTCGTCGCGGTCGCCGCCGCGGCGCAGGGCCGCGGGACGCTGCATCACTTCCGGCCAATACCCATGTTCGCGGTGGGATGCACCATCGCCGACATGAGCATCGGAGCTTAATCCATGTCGCACATGACGCTCGAATACAGCGCGAATTTACGCACGACCGGCCGATTCGGCGATCTGTGCCGGGATCTCGCCCGCTACATGGTGGACTTGCGCGTCGCGGGCCAGCCGATCTTTCCGGCGGGCGGCGTACGGGTGCGCGCCATCGCCTGCGAGGACTATTGCATCGCCGACGGCAGCGTCGCGGATGCCGGGTTCGTGCACGCCATCCTGAAAATCGGCGCCGGCCGCAGCGAGGAGACCAGGAAGGCGACTTGCGCCGGCTTGTTCGACATCATGAAGGAGCATTTCGCATCGCTGTACACCGAGCGCGGCCTGGCATTGTCGCTCGAATTCATCGAGTTCAGCGAAAGCGGCACGCTCAAGCACAACAACTTGCACGCGCGCCTCAAGAAGCCCTAGCGCCAGAAACCCCAGCGCCTCAAGAAATCTCAGCGGACCAATCCAAAGCGAGTTTCACATGCTGTCCCCGGAAACCATTCGCGCGCTTGCCAAGCGGCTCTACGACGCCCGCAAGAGCCGCACTCAATTGCGCCACTTCTCCGCACAGCATCCGGGCATGACCGTCGCGGACGGCTACGCCATTCAGCGCGCATGGGTCGAGCTCGAGCTGGCGGACGGCCGAACCATCAAAGGGCGCAAGATCGGGCTCACGTCGCGGGCGATGCAGCAGGCATCGCAGATCACCGAGCCCGACTATGCGCCGCTGATGGACGATATGTTCTTCGAGTCCGGCAGCGACATTCCCTATCAGCGCTTCATCGCGCCGCGCGTCGAGGTGGAACTGGCGTTCGTGCTGTCGCGCGCCTTGCGGGGTCCCGGCGTGACGCTGTTCGGGGTCATGCAGGCGACCGACTACGTGATACCCGCGCTCGAGATCATCGATGCGCGCATCGAGCAGTTCGACCGCGAATCCAAAGCGCCGCGCAAGGTGTTCGATACCATCGCGGACTTCGCCGCCAGCGCGGGTGTCGTCCTCGGCGGACGGCCGGTGAAGCCCGATGCCGTCGATCTGCGCTGGGTGGGCGCGCTGCTGTATAAGAATGCCGTCATCGAGGAGTCCGGGCTGGCAGCGGCGGTGTTGAATCATCCGGCAGCGGGTGTCGCCTGGCTTGCCAACAAGATCGCGGTCCACGATGAGCAACTCAACGCCGGCGACATCGTCCTGGGCGGCTCGTTCACCAGGCCGACCCAGGTGGTGTGCGGCGATGTGCTGCATGCCGACTACGGGCCGCTCGGCGGCATCTCGATGCGCTTCGTTTGACCGGATTCTTCTCTGGGAGCCGACACGTGAAAATCCCCGTGAATGCATTCAAGCGAGCGCTGCGCGAAGGCAGGCCGCAAATCGGTCTGTGGATGGGAATGTCCGACCCGTCGGCGGCTGAAGTGCTGGCGGGGACGGGCTTCGATTGGCTGCTGATCGACGCCGAACATTCGCCAAACGACCCGCGCAGCGTGCTGCCGCTGCTGCAGGCGGTCGCGCCCTACCCGGTGCACCCGATCGTACGGCCTGTGCACGGCGCCGTGGAGTTGATCAAGCAATACCTCGACATCGGCGCGCAAACCCTGCTGCTGCCGATGATCGAGACCGCCGAGCAAGCCGCGCTCATGGTGGCGGCCACACGCTATCCGACGCGCGGGATCCGCGGCGTGGCGAGCGCCTCGACGCGCGCCTCGCGCTGGAGCCAGATCGAAGGCTACTTCCACGAGAGCGACGCGGAGATGTGCGTGCTGGTCCAGGTGGAATCGGTCAAGGGCCTTGCGAATCTGCCGGCGATTGCCGCTGTCGAAGGCGTGGACGGCGTGTTTTTCGGCCCCGCCGATCTTGCGGCCTCGATGGGTTTGATCGGAGATCCCACGGATCCGAAGGTGCGCGCGGCCATCGCCCAAGGCATCAACATCGTGAGGAAGGCGGGCAAGGCGGCCGGCACGCTCACCAGCGATCAGCGGTTCGCGCGCGAGTATTTGGCGTTGGGGGCGCTTTTCATCGCGGTCGGTGTGGACATGTCGCTGTTGGTGCGGGCGGCAACCGATCTCGCCGGCGCGTTCAAGGGCGGCGGGCAATGAGCATGACCCTCTACGGCTACGCGCTGAGCTCCGCCTCCTACCGGGTGCGCATCGCGCTCAAGTTGAAGGGACTCGAGGTGACGACGGTCGCCGTCCATCTGCGCCAGGGCGAGCAGCGTCAGCCGGAATTTTTGAAGTTGAACCGCCAGGGTTTCGTGCCGGCGCTGCGCCTGGACGACGGTGAGGTGCTGACGCAATCGGTCGCCATCATCGAATATCTCGACGAGATGTACCCGCCGCCACCGCTGCTGCCTGCATCGCACGCCGAGCGCGCCCGCGTACGGGCCCTGTGCCAGCTCATCGCCTGCGACGTGCACCCGTTGAACAATCTGCGTGTGCTCAAGTATCTCGAGGCGCAGCTCGGGCTCGACGAGCGCGCGCGCAATGCGTGGTATCAGCACTGGATTAACGCCGGCTTCGAAGCGCTCGAGCAATCGCTGATGCGCGGCGCACCCGCCGGGCGCTACTGCCATGGCGATTCCCCCGGGATGGCCGACGTGCTGCTGGTGCCGCAGGTGTTCAATGCGCGCCGCTTCGCGGTGGACTTGGCGGCGTATCCGCGCATCGCGGCGGTCGACGCGGCCTGCCGCGCAATACCCGCCTTCGCCGAGGCGGCGCCGGAGCGGCAGAGTCCGTGAATCGAGGCCCGACGGCTGCGCGTGTGTACGCGCGGGTATTCGCGTTTCGTAGCGTACATCCGCAATGCACAAGGATTGTGCCTTTCGACCTTAACGGTTAGATTAGCGGCCATATAATGAGCCAACTCGCGGCTTCTTCCGCACGCTAAAAAAGCCAAATCGATCGCTGGGGTGAGTCGGTCTCGAGGGGAACGGCTGGATGCGTTGTGTCAAAATCCATAGGGGCGCCAAGACCGCAATGCTGTGCGCGGTTCTATGTGCCGCTCTATCCGCCTGCGGCGGGCACGCCGCCGGCCCCCCCCCCGCCCGCTTGCCGCAGGTCACGGTGGTGAAATTGCAGGTTCAACCGGTCACTTTGACGCGCAACCTGCCGGGCAGAACTAGCGCCTATTTGCTGGCTGAAATACGGCCCCAGGCGAGCGGCATCGTCAAACGGCGTAATTTCGTCGAGGGTGGAAACGTCGCCGCCGGACAGGTGTTGTACGAACTCGACGACAGCCTCTACCGCGCCGAGTACGAAAGCGCCAAGGCCGGTTTGCGCAAAGCGCAGGCAATCGAGAGCGCCGCCCGGCTCGCGGCGGTGCGTTCCGCGGAGCTGGCGCGAATCGAAGCGGTGAGCGCGCAGGACAACGAGAGCGCGATTGCCGCCCTCGGTCAGGCGGACGCCGAAGTCGCCGCCGCGCAAGCCGCCGTTGCCAGCAGTGCGGTCAATCTCGCCTATGCCCGCATCGTCGCGCCGATCGGCGGCCACATCGGCAAATCGAACGTGACCCAAGGCGCACTCGTGACCGCCGGACAGGCGGCGCCGCTGGCGACGATCCAACAGCTCGATCCGATCTACGTGGAGGTCAATCAATCGAGCAGCGAATGGCTGGCGCTCAAGCAGGACATCAACGCCGGCCGGGTGCAATCGGATCGGTCGGGCGCGCCCGCCAAAATATTACTGGAGAACGGCGAACTCTACGCTTACCAAGGAAAGCTGCAGTTCGCCGACGTGACGGTGGATTCAACCACCGGAAACTTCCTGCTGCGCGCGATCGTGCCGAATCCCAACGGACTGCTGCTGCCGGGCATGTACGTTCGCGCGGTATTGAACGAAGGCGTGCGGATGCAAGGCTTGCTGGTCCCGCAAGTCGGCATCACGCGCGACCCCAAAGGCGTCGCCAGCGCGTTGGTCGTCGACAAGGACGGCAAAGTCGAGGTGCGCACGGTTCGAGTCTCGCGCACGATCGGCGATCAGTGGCTGGTCGAAGAGGGCCTGTCCGCCGGCGATAACTTGATCGTCGAGGGTTTGCAAAAAGTGCAGCCGGGAATGAAGGTGCAAGCAGCGGAGCAAGCCGCCGCGAATCGCACAACCTAGGGCACGCCGCATGTCGCGTTTTTTCATCGACCGCCCGATCTTCGCTTGGGTCATTGCCCTCATCATCATGCTGGTCGGCACCCTCGCGATCACCCGATTGCCGGTATCTCGCTACCCGAACATCGCGCCGCCCTCGGTGGTGGTCAACGCGACTTATCCGGGCGCCTCGGCCAGGGCAGCCGAGGAGTCGGTGACGCAGATCATCGAGCAGAACATGACCGGCATCGACAACCTGATGTACATCGCTTCGACCAGCGACGGCGAAGGCAACGTATCCATCAGTCTCACGTTCACGAGCGGCACCAACCCGGACACGGCTCAGGTGCAGGTGCAAAACAAGCTGCAACAGGCCATGCCGCTCCTGCCTCAGGCCGTGCAGCTGCAGGGGATTGTCGTCGCCAAGGCGAGCAACGCCGCGCTCATGTACGTCGGCTACATCTCCGAGGACGGCCGCTTGAGCGCCGGCGACATCGGTGATTATTTGGCGGGCAACGTCGTCGATGCGATGAATCGCGTGCCCGGCGTGGGCTCGATCGACCTGCTCGATTCCAAGTACGCCATGCGCATCTGGCTCGATCCCGACAAGCTAAAGGCCTACGCACTCACCCCGGGCGACGTCGCCACGGCGGTGCAGGCGCAGAACGCGCAATTGACGGTGGGTCAGCTGGGTGGCGCCCCGTCGATACGGGGCCAACAGCTCAATGCGACCATCACGGCACGCGGCCGGCTGCACACGCCGGAGGAATTCCGCAACATCGTCCTGCGCAGCAACACGGGCAGTTCGACGCTGCGCCTCGGCGAGGTGGCGCGGGTCGAGTTGGGGCAGGCCGACTACACGTTCATGAACCACTACAACGGCAAACCGGCCTCCGGCCTCGGCATCCATCTCGCCACCGGCGCCAACGCCCTGGCCACGGCGCAGGGCGTGTTGGCTCTGTTGGAAAGACTCCGGCCGCAGTTGCCCTCCGGCGTCAAGGTTGTGGTCCCCTACGATGAGACGCCGTACGTGCGCAAATCCATCGAGGAGGTCGCCAAGACCCTTGCCGCGGCAGTCTTGCTCGTATTTCTCGTCATGTGGCTGTTCCTGCAGAACCTGCGCGCGACCTTGATTCCGACCATCGCGGTACCGGTGGTGCTGCTCGGCACTTTCGGCGTGCTTGCGATCGCGGGCTACACCATCAACATGCTGACCATGTTCGCCGTGGTGCTCGCCATCGGCCTGCTGGTCGACGACGCGATCATCGTGGTCGAGAACGTGGAGCGTTTGATGAGCGAGGAGGGTCTCACGCCGGTGGAGGCCACGCGCCGTTCGATGGATCAAATCACCGGAGCTCTGGTCGGCATCGCAACCGTGCTCTCCGCGGTGTTTTTGCCGATGGCGTTTCTGCGAGGTTCGACCGGCGTCATCTACCGCCAATTTTCCGTGACCATCGTCTCGGCCATGGTGCTCTCGGTCATCGTCGCCATCGCGCTGACGCCGGCGCTGTGCGCCACGCTGCTCGAGCCGGTGAACAAGGGCGGGCACCACTCGGAGCGAGGATTCTTCCGCTGGTTCAACGGTCTATTCGATCGCGGCAATCGGCGCTACCAGGGCGCCGTTTCCGCAATCCTCGCGCGTCCCGGGCGCTACGTGCTGATCTATGTGGGATTGGCCTCGCTCATGGGGCTGCTGTTCTTTCGACTGCCCACCGCCTTCTTGCCGGACGAGGACCAGGGACTTCTGATCGGTTTGGTACAGGCTCCGGTCGGCGCCACGCTGGCGAGAACCCAAAAAGCTCTTGATCGGATGACCGACTATTTCGTCGAACACGAGAAGGAAGCGGCGTCGTCGGTGTTCACGATCGCCGGCTGGAGCTTCAGCGGCATGGGACAGAACGTCGGGATCGGATTCGTTAATTTCAACGACTGGAGCGCGCGCAAGTCGCAGCGGCTGAGTGTCGGCGCCGTGCAGGCACGCGCCAATGCGGCGCTCGCCGATGTCAAAGATGCGATAGCTTTCATGTTCGCGCCTCCGGCGGTGTTCGATCTCGGAAATTCGGCGGGCTTCGACTTCTACCTCAAGGACAACGATGGCCAGGGGCACGCGGCCCTCACTGCGGCGCGAGATCAATTTCTCGACTTGGCCTCGCAGGACAAGCGGCTCACCAACGTGAGGGCCGGCGGCTTGGACGATGCGCCGCAGTTCCGGCTCGATTTGGACGCGGAAAAGGCCGCCTCGTTCGGCGTGTCGCTGGCGGATGTCAACGAGACCCTGGCCGTGGCGTGGGGAGGGCGCTACATCGACGATTTCGTCGATCGAGGGCGCGTCAAGCGCGTCATCCTGCAGGCGGATGCGCCGTTTCGCATGGTGCCCGAGGACTTCGCGCGATGGTCGGTGCGCAATGCGCAGGGCGGCATGGTTTCGGTGGCTTCGTTCGCGAAAACCCGCTGGGAAAGCGGGTCACCGCGCCTCGAGCGCTACAACGGCGTCTCGGCGATGGAAATCAACGGCGAGGCGGCGCCCGGCGCGAGTTCGGGCGAAGCGATGCAAATCGCGGAAAGCCTCGTGTCCCGGCTGCCGCGCGGATTTTCGCTGGAGTTCACCGGACAGTCGTATCAGGAACTGGCGGCCGGAGCCCAGACACCGCTCCTTTACAGCCTGTCGCTGGTCGTCGTATTCCTGTGTCTGGCGGCGCTTTACGAGAGCTGGACCATCCCCGTCGCGATATTGCTCGCCGCCCCGCTCGGCGTCATCGGCGCGGTTCTTGCCACGGCGGCGCGGGGCTTCGAGCGCGACGTCTACTTCCAAGTGGCGATGCTCACGACCATCGGTCTCGCCTCGAAGAACGCGATCCTGATCGTGGAGTTCGCGAAGGAAAACGTCGAGCGCGACATGCCGGTGATCGACGCGATTTTGCGCGCTGTGCACGACCGTTTGCGTCCGATCCTCATGACCTCGATGGCGTTCGGATTCGGCGTGCTGCCGCTTGCCTTCGCCACCGGCGCCGGCGCCGGCGCGCAGCGGGCGATCGGCACGGGGGTCTTCGGCGGCATGCTGGGTGGAACCTTTCTCGGCATATTCTTCATTCCGCTGTTCTTTTTGATCGTGCAGCGATTGTTCCACAGCCTGCCTGAGACGGCCGATGCGCAACCCGCGCCGGCGCAGGCGAATCCACCCAACGGGTAATCGGGGAAACCGACGCTCACCGGCGCAGCGCTTCGAGCGATCGCACCAGCGCCTCGAGGCTCGCCGGATCGTGTGCCGGTCGCACCGGACTCAGTGTTTCGGCGAGCACGCTCGCTCCGCGCGCCAGCGGCGCGTAGTCGGGATAGCGCAGCAAGGGATTGAGCCACAGCACTTCACGGCAGGAGCGCGTCAGGCGTTCGGCCGCTGCGCGCAGCTCCTCGGGCGGGCCGCGTTCGAGGCCGTCGGTGAGCAGCACGACGACGCTGTTCGAACCGAGGACCGAGGGGGCGTATTCGGTCACCAGCCGCGTGAGCGCGGCGCCGATCCGGGTGCCGCTGTCCCAGTCCTGCACCGCGGTCCCGATGCGCGCCAGCGATTGATCGGGGTCGCGCACGCGCAAGCAGCGGGTGAGCCGCGTCAGACGCGTGGCAAATGCGAACAACTCCACTGCGCGGTCCCGGCCCGCGAGCGCATGCGCGAGCTGCAGAAATCCGCGTGCATACGCGCGCATCGAGCCCGAGACGTCGCAGACCAGCACCAGCCGCATCGGCCGCTTCCGCCGCTTTCGCCAGTACCAGAGCGCCGAGTCCGGCCGGCGTGCCCATTCGCGCAGCGTACGGCGCAGATCGAGGTCGCCGCTGCGCAGGCTTGCCCGCCAGCGGCGCGCCGGTCGCCGCCACCAGCACGCGGCCCGGCGCACCAGGTCGAGCGCAGTTTGCGCCTCTTCGGCCGACATTTGCTCGAAGTCACGGTGGCGCAGTGCTTCGAAATCGGATGCGGCGCGAAGCACCGGCGTTCCGATCGCGGCGCGTGGGTCCGGGTTGGAACGCCGCGCGGTCAACGCCGCGGCGAGGCGCTGATTGCCGGTGGAGGCGGAGCGCGGCGCCGGAACCGCCGTATCCGGGTCGGGGGCGGACGGGGATGCGAGCAGCACGGCGGCAAATGCCGCATCGAACAAGGCGCGGTCTTCGCGCCGATGGAGCAGGGTGGCCGCAAGTCCTTCGCGCAGATCCCCGACGCGCTCGATGCCGATCGACTCGACGGCGGTCGTCGCCAACAACACTTCGCCGCTGCCCACCGCGATCCCCGCGCGGCGCAACACGTCCGCGAGTTCGACGATCCGCCCGCTCAGCGATGCCGGGTTCAGAACGAGGATTCCCGGGATTCGGCCAGCAGGCGCTCGAGGCGCGCACCGCGTTCGCGTTCGATGTCTTCGCGGCTCTTGAGCAGCGTGCCGAGCGTGAGTCCAATCCACTCCGGGGTGAGATCCTCGACCTGGAGCGCCATCAGCGCACGCATCCAATCGAGCGACTCGGCAACTCCTGGGACCTTGTCCAGTTCTTCGCGCCGCAGCCGCTGAACGAAGCCCACCACTTGATGGGCCAGCCTAAGTTCCATGCCGGGCAGCCGGGCGCGCAGGATCTCGAGTTCCATCGCGGGCTCGGGATAGCCGACCCAGTGATACAGGCAGCGGCGCTTGAGGGCGTCGCTCAGCTCGCGGGTTCGGTTCGAGGTCAGCACCACGATCGGCGGCTCGACCGCGGTGATGGTGCCGAGCTCCGGGACGGTCACCTGGAACTCCGACAGCACCTCGAGCAAAAACGCCTCGAACGCCTCGTCCGCGCGGTCGATCTCGTCGATCAACAGCACCGGGGCGCCGGCCGCGTGCGGCTGCAACGCGCGCAGCAGCGGCCGCTGCAGCAGAAACCGCGCATCGAACACGGTGGCGGCCAGCGCCTCGCGTGAGCGCTCACCGGCCGCCTCGGCGATGCGAATCTCGAGTATCTGACGCAGGTGGTTCCATTCGTACAGAGCGCTCGAGACGTCGAGGCCCTCGTAGCATTGCAGCCGGATCAAATCGCGGCCGAGCGCCTCGGACAGCGTCTTCGCGACCTCGGTCTTGCCGACACCCGCCTCGCCCTCCAGCAGCAAGGGCCGCTGCAGCTTGAGCGCGAGGAACACCACGACCGCAAGCTCCCGCGTCGCTACGTAACGCCCGGCCGAGAGCAGCGAGAGCGTGGCATCGACCGAGAACGGCGGCAGGATCAATGCAGCTCAGCGCGTGGCCGCGTCTAGGGCGCGTTTGGCCATGACGCCGACGAGGTGCGCGCGGTAGCCGGCGCTCGCGTGCAGGTCGGAGTTCAGTCCATCCTCGGGTACGCGCAGACCGTCGATCGATTCGGCGGCAAATTTCTTCTTGAGCGCCGCCTCGAACGCGGGCAGACGGAACACGCCCGGACCGGCGCCGGTCACCGCGACGCGAATCTCGTTCCCCAGATCCGCGACCATGACGCCGACCATCGCGTAGCGCGATGCGCCGTTGGGAAATTTCGCGTAGCCAGCGCGCTTTGCGATGCGAAATTCGACGGCCTTGATGAGCTCTCCCGGCTCGAGCGCCGTGGTGAACATGCCTTGAAAAAACTTATCCGCCGTGATTGAGCGCCGCTCGGTCTGCACGAAGGCGTCGAGGGCCAACACCGCAGCCGGGTAATCGGCCGACGGATCATTGTTCGCCACCGAACCGCCGAGAGTGCCCCGGTTGCGAACTTGCGGGTCGCCGATGCCGGCGGCCAGCGCCGCCAGCGCGGGGATGGCCCGGCCGACTTCCGCGGACGCGGCGACCTCGGCATGCGTGCTCATCGCGCCGATCATGAGCCGATCGCCGATGTGCTTGATGCCGCGCAATCCGGCGATCGAGCCCAGGTCGACGATATCGCTGGGCTGTGCAAGCCCGAGTTTCATCGTCGGCAGAAGGGTCATGCCGCCGGCGAGCGCACGTCCCTCGGTGCGCGCGTTGAGCTTTGCGGCGGCATCGGCCAGGCTGGTCGCGCGATGGTATTCGAATGATTTCATGACTGCTCCTCAGGCGACCGCGCTGCCGCGCGCTGCTTGGATCGCCTGCCACACCGCATACGGAGTCGCCGGCATCGGCACATCGGTCACGCCGAGCGGCCGCAAGGCGTCGATGATCGCGTTGATGACCGCGGGCGGCGCGCCGATCGCGCCGGCCTCGCCGCAGCCCTTCACCCCGAGCGCATTGTGGGTGCAGGGCGTGCACTCGGTCATCACGTCGAAGTTCGGCACGTCATCGGCGCGCGGCATCGCGTAGTCGAGGAAGGATCCGGTCAGCAGCTGTCCGGCTTCGTCGTACAGACAGTTCTCGTGCAGCGCCTGTCCTATCCCCTGGACCAAGCCGCCGTGCACCTGACCCTCGACGATCATCGGATTGATGATGCGGCCGAAATCGTCGGAGGCACTGAAGCGAACGATCTCGACCACCCCGGTGTCCGGGTCGATCTCCAACTCGCAGATGTGGCAGCCGGACGGATAGGTGAAGTTCTTCGGATCGTAGAACGAGGTTTCCTCCAGGCCCGGCTCCTCGGTCGCGTGCGGATAGTTGTGCGGTACGTACGCCGCGAACGCGACTTCGCCGAAGGCCTTGCCGCGGTCGGTGCCTCGCACGACGTAGCGGCCGGCGGTGAATTCCACGTCCTCGGGCGAGGCTTCCAGCAGGTGCGCGGCGATGCGCTGCCCCTTGTTGATGATCTTGCGCGTCGCGCTGACGATCGCCGCGCCGCCGACCGCGATCGAACGCGAACCATAGGTGCCCATGCCGAACGGGATCTTGCCGGTGTCGCCGTGCACCACCTCGACGCTCTCCATCGGGATGCCGAGCATTTGCGCGACGACCTGGGCGAAGGTGGTTTCGTGGCCCTGCCCATGGCTGTGCGAACCGGTGAGCACCGTCACCGACCCGGTGGGATTGATGCGGATGGTTGCCGCCTCGAACAGTCCCGCGCGCGCGCCGAGCGCTCCGGCGACCGCCGAGGGGGCGATTCCGCAGGCTTCGATGTAGGTGCTGATGCCGATGCCGCGCAGTTTGCCGCGCTTGGCGGCCGCGGCGCGCCGCGCCGCGAAGCCGGCGTAGTCCGCGAGCTTCAGACCGCTGTCGAGCGTCGCGTGGTAATTGCCGGTGTCGTACATCAACGCCACCGGTGTTTGATAGGGGAAGGCCCCCGGGGGTATGAAGTTTCGCCGCCGCAGTTCCGCTGGATCGATTTTCAGCTGTTGCGCGGCCTGATCGACGATGCGTTCGACCACGAATGTCGCCTCGGGGCGCCCCGCGCCGCGGTAGGCATCGACCGGTGCCGTATGGGTGAACACCCCCTTGACGTTGCAGTAGATCGCGGGGGTCTTGTAGGTGCCGGCGAGCAGCGTGCCGTAAAGGTAGGTGGGCACCGCCGGGGCGAACGTCGACAAATAGGCGCCAAGATTCGCGATGGTCTCGACCCGCAGCGCGAGGAAATTGGCGTCTTTGTCGAGCGCGAGCTCCGCGTGGGTATGGTGGTCGCGCCCTTGAGCATCCGAGAGAAAGGATTCGCCGCGCATCGCCGTCCACTTGACCGGACGCTCGAGCTTGCGGGCCGCCCACAACACAATGACGTCCTCGGGGTACGGGTAGATCTTCGAGCCGAATCCGCCGCCGACGTCCGGAGCGATGACCCGGAACTTGTGCTCCGGTATGCCGAACACGAACGCCGCCAACAGCAGCCGGATGACGTGCGGGTTTTGGCTTGCGGTGATCAGCGTGTGCTCGCCGGTCGCGCCGTCGAAGTCGCCGATGCACACACGGGGTTCCATCGCATTGGCGATCAGCCGGTTGTTTCGCAGATCGAGGGTGACGCGGTGGGCCGCCTGGGCGAACGCGCGCTCGACGGCGGCGGCATCGCCCAGCTCCCAATCGAAGCACAGGTTCCCCTTGGCCTCGGCGTGCAGCTCTGGGGCACCGGCCGCGAGCGCCGCGCGGGTGTCGACGACGACCGGCAGCTCCTCGTAGTCGACGTTGACCAGTTCGGCCGCGGCGCGTGCTTGCGCCTGTGTTTCGGCGATGACGACGGCGACTTGATCACCCACGTAGCGAACGCGATCCGCCTGCAGCGCCGGATGCGCAGGTTCCGCCTGCGGGCTGCCGTCGCGGTTCTTGACCGCCCATCCGCAGGGCAGTCCGCCGATCTTGTCGGCGGCCATGTCCGCGCCGGTGAATACCGCCACAACTCCCGCCGCGGCGCGCGCGGCGGCGGCATCGATCGATTTGATCCGGGCGTGGGCCACGTTCGAACGCACGATGGCCGCGTAGGCGGTGTTGGCGCGCGAGATGTCATCGGTGTAGCGGCCGCGCCCGGTGATGAAACGAATATCCTCGGTTCGCTTGACCGATTGACCGATGAGTCCGCCAGTTCCTACTTCATCCATGGGCGCTCTCCCGAACCTTAGCGGATTTCATCTTCTTCGCGCAGTCGAGCACCGCCTTGACGATGTTGTGATAGCCGGTGCAGCGGCAAATATTTCCCTCGAGCCCGGCGCGCACCTCGGCCTCGGTCGGGTCCGGATTGCGCGACAGCAGATCGACCGCGCTCATGATCATGCCGGGCGTGCAGAAGCCGCACTGCAAGGCGTGGTGTTCGCGAAATGCGGCCTGCATCGGGTGCAGCGCCGCGGCGGTCCCCAATCCTTCGATGGTCGTGACGCTTAGGTTGGCCGCCTGTACCACCAGCACGGTGCAGCTTTTCACGGAACTTCCGTCGAGCAACACGGTGCAGGCGCCGCATTGGCTGGTATCGCAGCCGACGTGCGTGCCCGTGAGGCGCAGCCGATCGCGCAGCGCATCGACCAGCAGGGTTTCGGGTTCGACGATGAGTTGAACGGACTTGCCGTTCACGTTCAGATTGACGGGTATTGTCATCGCATCCCCCTTGGTCTTCATTGTCGCTCTCATCGCGCCGTGAGCCAATAGACAAGGCCCAAGAATCCGGCGAGGGCGATCAGTATCCACGCGTAGATCGGAAGCCGCCTGGCCGGGCCGGGAGCCGGCGGCTGCTCGGCGGCGGGCTGCTCGAATCGCGCCGCGAACTTGTTAAAGAATTGGTCGGCGAGCTGGCGGGTCGCGCCTTCGGCCAGTCGGGCTCCGATCTGGGCGATCTTGCCGCCGAGCTTCAGCTGGGCCGTGTACCTCAGGGTCGTGACGCCGCCTTCCTCCTCCAGCGTGATGCGCGCCTCGCCCCGGCCGAAGCCGGCGGCGGCGCTCTTGCCCTCGCCGACCAGCGTGTAGGCGCGCGGCGGATCCAAATCCTTGAGTTCGATCCGGCTGCCGAAGGGCGCCTTAACCGGTCCGATTTGGGCGGCAATGGTGGCCTCGATGACCGAGTCCGAGACCCGTTCGAGCTTCTGGCAGCCGGGGATGCACTCGCGCAGGACATCGAGGTCATTCAGGGCGCGCCACACCGCATCCCGACCGGCGATCAAACGTCGTTCGCCTTGGATATCCATATGCCCCCCCCAACTGGAGCCTGATCCGGACGGGGGGCTAAAGTCAAATTGGGGTGCGCTGCCCCGTCGAACTCGCCGCCGGTAGTCGCCCCATGACATGAAGCGGCGCGGGATCATGCCGTGTGGTCACGGCAACAGACCAAAGACGGCGACACTTTTCGTGGTCGCGACGAAGACCTTTCCGTCGGC
>Ga0209048_10000113_pt1 | contig 80621 bp, 63 predicted proteins | sample FrelakmetCRP12CR_FD_187146 | JGI IMG/M metagenome (GOLD analysis project Ga0209048, IMG submission 187146) | Freshwater lake sediment microbial communities from the University of Notre Dame, USA, for methane emissions studies - CRP12 CR (SPAdes)... | ecosystem: Environmental > Aquatic >...
GCGCTGCCGCCGGCGTTCGAGCTCCTCAGGGCTGCCACGGGGCCTCATAGGCAACCTCCCGAGGCCAGTATAGGACATTACTTAGGCAGCAGTCAATAGCTGTCTCACCTCCAATGAGCCTTCCGCCCTGGGCCACTTTCCAGCGGTCGTCGCCACGCTGGCCCGGCTTGGCTTGTGGGAGCCAGCGTCCGGGCGGTCAAGCGCGTTTCGACGCCCAGGCTCCGACACTCGTTGACGAGCCGTCTGTTGGAAGACGGATACGACTCCGGACTTTACCGGAGCTGCTCATAGTGGGTTGGATTCGCTTCAGACCGACCCACTGTCGCCGCAGGCGTGGACACCTGCGACTTCTTGCCGTATGGTTTCAGCAACAGAAACCGAAGACCGCGCCCGGCCTTATTGGAGACCCTGCTGCACGTCGTCCCCCCCGACGTGGCCTTCACAACCTGTGAAGGAGGTTTGCCATGACGACGCGTCATGTGGGTATCCTGGCCGTGATGATTGTGTGCCGGGCCGGTGTCGCAGTGGCGCAGCAGGACGAGGCCCCACTCAAGAACTGGATCGCCCCTCCCTACTGGATGCCGCCAGCAGCCGTGAAGGAAGGCGGACCGGACCTCCAGATGCAGGCCTCGGCTCAAGGGATGACCGCCCAGGCGCAGGGGATGGCGGTGGTCGCCTTGCCGCTTCCGTTTGTTGCCATGACTCCTTGCCGAGTGGCGGACACTCGCGGCAACGGCTTCACCGGCCAGTACGGCCCACCCGCTCTCGTCCCGGGCGGCAACCGCACCTTCACCATCACCGGGCAGTGCGGCATCCCCAGCGGGGCCGTTTCGGTGTCGTTCAACCTCACCATCCTCGACATCACGGCGGGCGGTGACCTGCGCGTCTACTCGACGGGGGAGTCCATGCCTCACAGCTCAACGATGACCTGGACGGCGAGCACGGGCACGATCGCCTACCCCGCGGTCGTGCCGCTGGGCAGCGGTGGCATCACTGTCTACCTCGACAGCCTCGGCTCGGTTGACCTCATCATCGACGTTAACGGCTACTACGGACCGCAGAGTGTGGTCACCAGTCTCACCGGCGGTGGGAACACCCTGACCGGTGACGTCACCCTTGCAGCCGGGTCGAACATCGCGATCACGCCGTCGGGACAGACGCTGACGATCGCGGGCCCAACGGCCCTGCCGCCCATCGGCGCCGCCGGCGGCAGTCTGACCGGGAGCTATCCGAGCCCGGCCCTCGCTGCCAACTCAGTCGCGAACGCGCAGATCCAGAGCAATGCGGTCACCGCAGGCAACATCGCCTCGGGGCAAGTTGTCAAGAGCATCAACGGGACGGCGCAGGACTCGGTGACGATCCAGGGCTCCGGGGACGTGTCGGTGGGCACGTCCGGCAGCACGATCACGATCGCAGCGCCGTCGGGGTCGATGCTGTGGGGTGCGCCGGGCGACACCACGTTGATCGGGGCCGGGTATACCGAGATCGCCAGTACGTCGATCGTCTGCTGGATTCCGACGACAACCACGGGCGCGCCGTCGGGACGCTACAACCACACCGCGGTCTGGACGGGCTCCAAGATGATCGTCTGGGGCGGGTTCAACGGCAGCACCCTGAACGACGGCGGCCAGTACGACCCGGCTGCAAACACCTGGACGGCGGTGACAACCACGGGCGCGCCGTCGGCACGCCGCTGGCACACAGCGGTCTGGACCGGGACGAGGATGATCGTCTGGGGCGGCGCCAACGGCAACCTGAACACCGGCGGCCAGTACGACCCGGTGGGGGACACCTGGACCGCGACGACAAGCACGGGCGCGCCGTCGGGACGCTACCTTCACACCGCGGTCTGGACCGGCTCCAGGATGATTGTCTGGGGCGGCTGGAACAACAGCGTTGCCCTGAACGACGGTGGCCAGTACGACCCGGTGGGAGACGTCTGGACCGCGACGACGACAACGAACGCGCCGACGGCACGCTACTACCACACCGCGGTCTGGACGGGCTCAAAGATGATCATCTGGGGTGGCACCGGCAGCGCCAACGTGGGCGTCGGCGGCCTGTACGACCCGGTGGGGAACTCCTGGACGGCGACGGCAACACTGGTCGCGCCGTCGGCACGCGAATATCACACGGCGGTCTGGACCGGTTCTAGGATGATCGTCTGGGGCGGGTGGAGCGGCAGCGCCTACCTGAACGACGGCAGCCAGTACGACCCGGTGGGGAACTCGTGGACCGCGACGACGACAACTAACGCGCCGTCGGTACGCGACAATCACTCGGCGGTCTGGACCGGCTCCACGATGATCGTCTGGGGCGGGTGGAGCGGCAGCGCCTACCTGAACGACGGCGGGCAGTACGACCCGGTGGCGAACTCCTGGACCGCGACGACCACGATGGCCGCGCCGGCGGGACGCTACAACCACACCGCGGTCTGGACGGGCTCCAAGATGATCGTCTGGGGCGGGTACAAGAGTTCTTACTTCAACACCGGCGGCCAGTGGGGAGTGCTGCTGTCGGTGTACATCAAGAACTGAGAGGAGCATGACACCCGCCATCGCGCTCGCCCTGCTCCTCGCCGCGCCGCCGCCCTCGCTCGCCGAACGTGTCGAGGGGGCGCGGGCGGTCGAGCGGGCCCGCTACACCTTCGTCATCGGCGCCACGAGGCCGTTCGACGAGGTCTACCCACGATCCGCCTTCGAGAAGAAGGTGGAGCGCGAGCTGGCCGAGGAACGCCTCCTCTCGCGCCAGTTCGGGATGGAGGTCACTCGAGAACTCCTTTCGGCCGAGTACGAGCGGATCGAGAGGGAGACGCGCGCCCCCGACCAGTGGGAGGCGATCAAGAAGGCCCTGGGAGGCGATCGCCAGCGCGTGGACGAGGTCGTCTGCCGTCCCCTGCTCGTGGACCGCGTCCTGCGCGCACGGTTCGCCTTCGACCCGACCATCCACACGGCGGAGCACCAGAAGGCCCGGCTCGCACGGGAGGCGTTCCTGGCCGGCACGACGCCGGGGGGAGCGAAGCTCGTGCGCCTGTCGCGCCGGGGCGAGGTGACGGAGGGGACGGACGAGATGCTGGCGCGGGCGCGGGCCGAGGCGACCGGGCCAAAGGTCCTGTCGCCAGCCGGCGCGGAGCAGAAGGAGGATCGACCGCTGACCCTCGATCCCGAGATGGTGACGGTGCTGGAAAAGGAGCTCAAGGCGAAGGGGGACGTGACGACGATCCTGGAGGAGCGGGACCGTTTCTCGGTCTTCCGTCTCGTGAGGTCGGACCCCGGCGAATGGCTCGTGGAGGCCGTCGAGGTGCCCAAGCGCGACTTTGATCGCTGGCTCGACGAAGCGGTGGGAACCCCGACACCGCCGAGATAGGAGGGGCTGCGCGCCGATTGTCCGTGGCGTTTCTCTCTGGCCTTTTCCTTTGCGGCGGCCTTGGCCCCAGCCCCGACAAAGACCACACGCTCTCGCTGCGCGGCACCGACCTGATCGCGCCGCTCGTCAAGGCCGTCCAGGAGCAACAAGCCACGATCAAAGCACAGCAGGCGCGGATCGCGGCGCTCGAGCAGCGGATGGGCGGTCAGCAGGGCCAGATCGAGCAGTTGGCCGCGAGACTCGCGGCGCTGGAGGACAAGGAGGCCAACACGCATTAGCCTGTGTGCCGCGGCTGCTTCGAGAAGCGCGCACGCGTCAACTGCAGGCACGCCTGCGCGCTTGCTTGCTTGGTGGGTGTGCCTCCTACGAACATACTGTCCAATGATTGCCTGCAGTCATGGGCTCGGTGTGCCTCGATCCGGGTTTAGGGTGAAACACCCGACTCGGAGATCGCGTCTCTAGTGGGCGCGGCGGTAGGGTGTGAACGCGCCGAGGGCGCAGCCGCCGTATTCGGTGCCGCTGATCGGGTCGAACACGGTGACAATGTCGCCGCGGCACAACTGCGTCGTCGTGGTTCGGGTCTTGAGCGCCCACCCGAAGTTGAGATCGAGGCAGCCAACCGCCGGCCGGTTCACATAGACGACATCGTTGGTGCGACCGCTGAACACGATCACGCCCCTGCCATAGGATTTGTAGCTGCCCAGATCGCCCTCATTGACGCAATCCTGCGGCGGGCCGGCGATCCTGCCGCTCAGCGCCGCAGCGAGGTCGGCTTCGTCCTTGGCAGCCTGCACCTGGGCGCTCGCGCCCGCTTCAGGCCCGCCATTATGGGTGCAGCCGGCCGCGAGGATGACTGCGGAAAGCATGATGATGGTCTTCATGACATCCTCCAGTAGATGACCTGCCCCCAGTTGCGGTACGACTGCTTATGTTAGTCCTCCCATGGTTGACCGGCCCCGGAAAACTGGACCAGCGGTAGGTTGAGAACCGGGACCTCGGAGGTCCTCGCGTGCCGGTCTGGCTGGCGTCTGGCGTGGGTCGCTCTTTCCGGGCTCTGCCGGAGCCGCTGCCCGAGCGAAGGAGGTCTTCCGGAACCATGGCATCTAGCCAAGCGCCGCACCGGCCCCGCCTTCAGGGCGGCTTACTTCGTGGGCGCATCTCTGCTCGTCATCTTGGGGACGAAGAGCTGCGAGGCTCTCCCGTGGCGGTCAGCGGCGCACTCCCGCGAAGCTGAGGGTGAGCCGAATGAGCAGGTAGGTGCCGACGAGCGAGAGGGTGACTGCGTTCAGCGCTGCCGGCACGCGCGCATCCTCAAGCACGGCGAGGACGCCGGCAAGGGCGGTGCGCGATGTCCCCGCCGGCAGCGACGCGGCAATGATCCAACCGCACGCGGCGGCCAGCGCGGCCAGGAGAGACACGCGAAGGACGAAGCTGCGCCACGGGAACGACAACGGCGGCGGCGCAGATGCGGCCTCCTGTACCCGCTCCATCACAGCCGCGGCGAAGCCAGACGACGGGAGCAATGGCTCTTCCGAGGCGAGAATCCGGTCGATGTCGTCGGTGTTCATGTGCGTACCTCCGTGGGCGTGGGCGCGGTGGCGAGCAGTCGGCTCAGTTTGAGCCGGAGCAGCGTGCGCCCGCGGTGCAGCCAGGCCTTTACCGTCCCCTCAGGGACCATCAAAATGCGCGCCGTCTCGGCGAGGTTCATCTCTTTGAAGTAGAAGACGGTGAGCGCGTCGCGGTAGCGCGGCGGGAGCGCGTTGACAGCCCGCCGCACGAGTTCGTCGCGTTCGGCGTCCTCGAGCGCGAGTTGCGGGGGAAGATGGCTTGCGACGTCGGCGATACCGTCAAGCGGGACGAATGGTACGGACCGGCGTCGCAGCGCTGAGCGGTACACGTTGAGCGCCACGGCAAAGAGCCACGTCGAGAACGCGGAATCCCCGCGGAACTGCCGGAGCTGTGTGAACGCCTTTAGGAACGCCTCTTGCGCCATCTCTTCCGCCCGGTCGCGGTCGCGCACAAACCGCCACGCCAGATTGATCAGCGGTCCCTGCCACCGGCGCACGATGGCATCGAAGCCGGAGAGGTCTCCGGCCAGAACCCGCCTGACGTCGGTGAGGTCGTTGTCCGCTGCCACGTCGCCTCTCCGGGTTTGACGCGCGCTCCGGCCTGACGGTTGCATTATCAGGCACGTGGGGTCCTCGCGGGGTGGATGCAACCGCCGACGCCGTGGCCGCGTCATACGCGGTGAGAGGAAAAAAGGAGGAAACGTCAATGACCGCAACCACACTTGCTCTTCTGATCCCGATCGTGGCGCTGATCGGCGTGTTCAGCTTCGTCTCCGTCGCGGCGTGGGCCGAGCAGAGGACGAAAGAGCGGGAGGTGTTCTACCGCAGTGAGATCTTCAAGAAGCTCGCCGATTCGTCGGGAGAGCAGGCACAGCAAGTGCTTGCGATGATGCGCGAGCAGGAGCGCGCTGCGGAGGAGCGGAGGCGGGAAGGTCGGAGGCTAGGCGGCATCGTCGTCGCCTTGGTCGGTGTCGGCCTGGCCGTAATGCTGGCGGTGCTGTCGCCGGTCAGCGGGGCATGGTCGGTTGGACTGATTCCCCTACTCGTCGGCGTGGCGTTGCTGGCCTACGAGTATGTGTTGGCGGCGCGCCGGCCTGCCGCCGGAAGCGTCGACGCAGGCCGCCTGTCCTGAGGCGCCTGAGGTGAGGGCAGGGCGAGACGCGAGTCGCCGCCCTGCCTCTCGCCACTAACTCTTCCCGTGGTTGTTGCGGGCGGATGGGTTGCTGAAGGCCCATCCGCCCGCGCGTTTCTGTCACAGCGTCAGAACCTTCTCCGAGCACGTGCCATGCCGCAAGCGCTCGCACGCGCAAGGCACAGGTGGTGAGCGCACGCCGTGACCTCGGCGCCGCCCCGCGGCGCAGCCGCGCGCGCGAACTTGTCTCGCAGCGGCAACTGTCGTTGACCTGAGCGTGGGGCGGCTCAATAATGCCGGCGCGGCTCTGATCAGGGGTATGACGGCGATGTGAGTGACGTCGCCGTCCCGCACGGGAGGGTCGGTGATGAGCGTGAGCGCCAGGGCACGTGCCGGCATCGGGAGCATCCTCGCTGTCCTGTTCGTGTTCGCTGCGGCGACCTCCTGTCGCAAACGGTCGGCCGCGGCGCCACCCGCCCCGCGCGCGAGCGGAGTTGCCGCAAGCAAGGCTGCGGCGGGCGGGGCCGGGATGGAGAAGTACGTCTCGAAACAGGCCGCGTTCGTGCTCTACAAGCCCACCGGCTGGGTCGTCGCCGAGGCGGTCCAGTCGGGCTTCCAGTTGCTTTCGGTCGTGGATCCGAAGGGCACCCTCGAGGCGGCGATGGCCTACGGCAAGAGTCCGACCAGTGACGACGTGCAGGCGCTCGCGGGCATGTTCGCCCGCGCCATTGCGCAGCGCTACCCGGACATCCACATCGCCGCGGCCAAGCTCTCCAACGACAGGCGCCGGGTCGTGTTCGATGCGCTCTTCAATGCGCCGGGCAAGGGTAGGCGTGAGCGGCGCTGCTGGGTCTCCGGAGTGCGCGGCGAGTTCGTCTACTCGAGTATCGAGGCGCCGCAGGGGCAGCTCGCCGCGAGCAAACGGCTACTGCTGTCGATTCTCGGCAACGTGCGCGTGATCAAGGAGGTCTCACGCGGCGGCGAGCGCGCGCCGGTGCCGGTGGCGATGGCGAGCTACCGGCTGCGCGACGGTTCGGCGAGCTTCCTCATGCCGGTGGGTTGGCGTTGCCAGGAGTTGGGCGCGGGCGCCTTCGTCGCCGGCGACCCGAATGGTACGCACAGCTTCATGGTGGGTAGCGTCGACATGCTGACGCCGGCGCTGGGCGTGAGCTACCGCGGCGCGATCGTGTCGCCCTACCTGTCGCCGAGCCGGGCATGGCAGTTCATCACCGAGCACATGGGCCTGGCGAGCGGAATGCAGTTCGAGAGCGTCATCCCGCGTCCGGACATGGCGAGCCAGATAGCGCGGGTCTACACCTCCGGGCCGGTCCAAGTCGAGGAGCTCGTCTACACGTGCAATGCCAAGAACCAGCGCAGCAAGGGCTACACGATCGGGTACTCCTTTGGCTCCCGCCTCAACACCAACTGGAACTTTCGCCACTTCTCGGTGGTTGCGCCGGCGGCTGACTTCAATGCGTTCCTCATCAATTTCATCACCATGTTGCAGTCGTACCGCATCAATGAGGCGTGGGCACAGCAGTACGTGGCTCAGGGGCTGCAGCGCCTGCGCCAGTTGCAGCAGCAGACCTCCGCGCTCATTGCGCGCAACGCGGAGGAGATCCACAGCATGATGCAGGCGGCGTACGACGAGCGCCAGCGTAGCCAGGACTACATTGACTACCAGCGCACGAGCTACATCAGGGGCGAGCAGGACTGGATCTCCTCGGTCGAGGGCGGCAGCGTCTACCACAGTGACAGTTGGGGCACGAAGAACGCGACCACGGGCGAGTTCTGGGAGGGGCAGCCGTACAACTACGTCAACTTCGAGGGCAAGAACCCGAAGTACGACGAGCAGATGCAGGCGATCGACAACCGTGCGCTCTTCGAGAAGTATCGTCACTAGCGCGACGAGGGGTGCGCGGAAAGTTCGTCGCGGGCTCCCTCGGCTGAGCAAGCCTGCCGATGGCCGCAGGTCACGCCAACTGTCGGTCAATCCTCAGGGCGGGAGCGGCGTGGCAGACTACGCGAGCCGGGCGGAGTATCTTCGGCGGGAACAAGGAGGATGCCATGACACGCCACCATCAGCTCCTCGCGCTGCTCGTGCTCACGACTGCGGTCATCGCGGCGGCACAGCCGGCGCCGGGGAACTATCGCTTCGCGCGTTCGATTCCGATCGGCGGTGAGGGGGGCTGGGATTACCTCACCGTAGACTCGGCGGCGCACCGGCTCTACGTCTCGCACGCAACCCGCGTCGTGGTGGTGGACACGGAGAAGAACGCCCTCGTCGGTGAGATCCCGGATACGCCTGGCGTGCACGGCATCGCTCTCGCGCCTGAACTCGGCCGCGGCTTCGTCAGCAGCGGCCGCGCCGGCGCGGTGGTGATCTTCGACCTCAAGAGCCTGGCCGTGATCGCGACGGTCAAGGTGACCGGCGAGAACCCTGACGCGATCACCTACGAGCCTCTCTCCCGGCGGGTCTTCACCTTCAACGGTGGCAGCAGCGACGCCACCGCGATTGAGGCCGCGAGCGGCCAAATCGCCGGCACCGTGACACTGGGTGACAAGCCCGAGTTCGCGGTCGCGGACGGCAAGGGGCGCATCTACGTCAACCTGGAACGCACAAACAAGCTGGCGGTACTCGACGCACGCACGCTCAAAGTCGACGGCGTCTGGCCGTTGGCGCCGTGCGAGGAGCCGAGCGGGCTCGCGATCGACCGCAAACACCGGCGCCTGTTCTCGGTGTGCAGCAACAAGCTGATGGCGGTGGTGGATGCCGACAACGGGCGCGTGATCACGACGCTGCCGACCGGCAGCGGCACCGATGGCGCGGCCTTCGATCCCGCACACGCTCTCGCCTTCAGCGCCAATGGCGAGGGCACGCTGACGGTCGTGCATGAGGATTCGCCGGCGAAGTTCAGCGTGGTGGGCAACATCGCGACCAAGCGCGGAGCCCGCACGATCGCGCTCGACGAGCGCACGCACCGGATCTATCTGCCCACGACGCAGTTTGGGCCGGCGCCCCCGCCAACCGCCGAGCGGCCGCACCCGCGACCGAGCATCGTGCCCGGGACGTTTGAGATCCTGGTGCTGGAACGCTGACGAGAGCGCGAGTCCTTGCCGGGAGGAGGCGATTGCGTGCTTGATCTGCGCGTGCGCCGCCGCGCTTTCGGGAGGCGTGCGTGAAGCCTGGCATCAGTACAAGAGCGCTTCTCGTACTCGCGGCGACCGCTTGTTGGACGGTTCTGATCAGCGGGCTGGGCGGCTGCAGCACGACCGCCGTGAGCCATGGCCGGACCGAGAGCCGGTTGACGCCGAGTCGTGGCGCTGTGAAGACCACCGCGACGGGCGAGGAACCGCTCGCGGTCATCGACGCCCACGTCCACACCAACTTCGACAACAAGTTCTTCGACGAAGGCAAGCTGATGGACTCGAAGGAGGAGCTCGCCGCCGAGATGAAGCGGAACCACGTCGTCGGCGCGGTCTCGATGAACCACGCGGGGGATGCGTACGTTGATCTCTCCGACCTGCATATCATCCAGTGCGCCGGCCTGGCGGCCACGGTGGACACAGGGAGGCTCGAGGGTGACCTGAAGTCGGGGCGATACCGATGCATCAAGATCTACCTCGGCTACGTGCACCAGTACGCCTCCGACCGGAGCTACGAGCCGGTGTACACGCTCGCCGAGAAGTACCACGTGCCGGTCGTGTTCCACACCGGCGACACCGACTCGACGAGAGCCAAGCTCAAATATGCGGACCCGCTCACCCTCGATGAGGTCGCGGTGGATCACCCCAAGGTCACCTTCGTGCTTGCGCACGCGGGCAATCCCTGGATCGAGTCGGCGGCCGAGGTGGCGTACAAGAACCCCAACGTCTACCTCGACGGCTCGGCGTTCCTGATCGGCGACCTGAGGCAGACGGCGCCGGAGCAGATTGAGACGTACCTGGTCAAGCCGGTGCGCTGGATCTTCAACTACGTCGGCGACCCGACCAAGCTCATGTTCGGCACGGACTGGCCATTGACCGACATCGGGCCGTACCTCGAGGCGTTCAAGCGGGCGATTCCGCGCCAGCACTGGAAGGCCGTGTTCCACGACAACGCCGTCCGCGTGTTCGGGTTCGAGAAGTGAAGGGCGGCGTGAATGGCAAGGAGTGATGACGTGAAGCGCATGCACACGTGGATCTGGTTCGTCGCTTTTGGCGTGGCGGCGGTGGCGTCGCCGCAGACGCCTTCGCAACCGCTGCCGGAGGACCGTCGTGCCCTGGTCAAGACGATCTCCTTGAGCGAGATGGAGGCGTTTTTCAAGGCGGTGGACGGCAAAGGCCCGGTGAGCGTGTCGATCGAGGGCACGAGCGCGGGTGGGCGACCGCTCTACCTCGTGCGCCTGCGCCGCGGCGGCCAACCGGCGTGGCGGATCCTGTTCTACGCGCAGCAGCATGGCAATGAAGTTTCCGGCAAGGACGCGCTGCTCTATCTGGTACGTGACATTGCGCGCAAGCCGGAAACGCTACCGCGCGACGTGGAGCTTTGGGTCATGCCGATGATGAACCCGGATGGTGCTGTGGCCGACACGCGCAGGAACGGCGCGGGCGCCGACCTGAACCGCGACCATGTCGTGCTCGAACAGCCGGAGACGCAAGCGCTCCACCGTGTCGTCCGGCGTTTCCGGCCGCATGTGGCCGTGGATTGCCACGAGTTCACGCGCGACTCGGAGGAGCGCCATACGCGCGGGTGGATCGCCTGGCCGGACATCACCATGGACGGCGTCAACAACCCGCTCTTCGACTCGGCCGTGATCGCGGCCTCGCAGCGTTGGGTGGACGAATCGGCCGCAGCCGAACAAGCGGCGGGGCACGCGTTCCTGCGCTATTCGGTCGGCGGCCTGCCGCCGGACGAGGAGCAGCGCCACTCGGCGCCCGACATCGACAGCGGGCTCAACGCGGTCGGGATGTACGGCGGCCTCTCGTTCATCATCGAAGCCGCGGTCATGCGTGGCCCAGCTGCCCCGGCCGGCGACCTTGCCCGACGCGTCGACGCCTACCTGGTGCTGTTCCGGCGTTTCATCACCGGTGACGGCCACCGCCGCGAGGATCTGGCCGCGGTCGAGCGCGCCCGTCACCGTCCCTTGCCTGCGTTCATCCCGACCAACTATCTCTGGGTCAACCCGGGAATGACGATCACCGAATTTCCTGTCGTGGAGGTGGCCACGGGGCGGGTGCTCAATATCCCGACCGCGAACATGATGACCAACCTCGCGGTCAAGAGCAGCGTCCCGACGCCGCGCGGCTACGCGATCGAGCCGAAGGCCGCTCCCGACTTCAGGCTGCTGCTCGAACGCCAGGGCATCCCGTTCGAGGAGTTGACCGCCCCCCGCACCGTCAGAGCCGAGGCCTGCACGTTGCTCCGGATCGAGGGCGAGTTTGACGACCTCTACTCGCGCTATGAGGGGCGCCAGATTGTCCGCCGCGAGGCGCCCGCCGCGCACGAGCTGCCGGCTGGCTCTTTGTGGGTGCCATTGGAAGGTGAGGCCGCCGTGCGCGCGGCGCTTGTGCTCGAGCCGGCCGCAATGTACGGGCCGTACCAGTACCCGCGCTTCCGCAAGCTCGTTACACCCGGCGCGCCGCTCCCGGTGCTCCGCGTCGTGCACTAGCAAGAAAGGTCCGAAAATGCGGAAGCCGATCTCCTCCCTGTGCCTCATCGTTGCGGTTTCCTCTGTGCGCTTTGCACCGGGACAGGATGCCAGGCCGGCGCCGAAGGTCGCCGAGGACTTCGTGAGCGCCGCTCCGCACGAGACCCTGCCCGGGCCTCTCGCGGCTGCGCTTGCCGGCATCAAGGCTCCGGCGCTCGCCGCCAGCATTGCTCTCCTCGCCTCACCCAGCATGGAGGGGCGCGGGCTAGGCAGCCGCGGACTGGACGCCGGCGCCGAGTACGTCGCCACTAGCCTGGCGCTGGCCGGTATCCCGCCTCTGGCCGGAAGCGACACCAAGGCGGCCAGAGAGGCCTACTTCCAGCTCGTGCCTGTGCGCGAGATCACGGCGTTCACCGGCGAACTGACGGTCGAGAGACGGGAGGGCGAGGAGCTCCATAGCCGTTCCTTCTTCTCAGGTGTTGACTGCGTCTTCCTCAAGCTGGCGTCGCAGAGCATCTCGGCGCAGGTTGTGTTCGCAGGGTACGGCATCCGCGAGGAGAAACTCGGCCGCGACGACTATCGTGGTCTCGATGTGCGCGGCAGGATTGTGCTCGTTTTCGGCGGGCTCCCGCCGGGGCCCGAATGGCAGAAGCCGGAGCTGATCGCGCGCTACGGTGCGGAGAAGACGCGCGCACGGTACGAGGCCAAGCTGGAAACCGCGCGCGCCCTGGGCGCCGTCACTGTGCTCGGCGTCGAGGGCGACGACTTCGCGACGCATCGTGCGGCGAAGGAAAAGACCGAACCCCGGTTCTTTCTGCCGTACGAGAGCGCGCGTACCGCCGAGGCGCCGCCGCTCGTGCGCATCTCCGAAGCTGCGGCGGATGCGCTCCTGGTTGCAGCCAAGTTGACCAGCGCCTCGGCGCGCGCCGCCAAGCCGCTCGCCCTGCCCGGCGTGACCATGACGATCCGCACGAGCGGGAACGAGCGGTTGTTCGCGAGCCGCAACGTGGTCGGCGTCATCACGGGCTCCGATCCGAAGCTCCGCGACGAGGCGGTCGTCATCGGCGCCCACATGGACCACCTCGGGCGTGTGGGCGATGTGGTGTACCCGGGCGCGGACGACAACGCGTCAGGTGTCTCAGCGCTGGTCGAGATCAGTAAGGCGTTCGCGGCGCTGGCGGCGAAGCCGAAGCGCACGGTCGTGATCGCGTTCTGGACCGGCGAGGAGGAAGGCAAGTTCGGCTCGGGGTTCTACGTCCGCCACCCGCTTTGGCCACTCAAACACACGGTGGCCTACCTCAACCTCGACATGATCGGCCACCCGTGGTCCATGGACGAGATCCGCAAGCTCGTAGCTGACACGGGGCTGCCGAACGGCGAGGAGTTCCTCGCCAAGGTGAAGCCCGCCGACTTCGCGGAGCCCGGCTTGCCGCCGGACGCACCGGAGCTGGAGGCCGCGTTGAGGCACGCCGGGCATGCGACCGGCCTCACGCTGCACCTCGACCGCACCGACGGGAAGAACGGTGGCAGCGACTACCGCGACTTCGCCCGCGCCCACGTCCCCTTCATCCGGTTTTTTGGCAACTTCTTCCCCGCCTACCACGAGCCCGGCGACACGGCCGACGCTCTCGACGCGACGCAGGTGCAGCGTATGGCGCGGCTCGCCCTTGCGACTGCGTGGCTGCTCGCCGGCCGCTAAAGGGGCGGCGCCTACGCCGCCTGGGAGGACGAGGCGAAACCGGGCAGCGTCGCTAGCGCGGGAGAGACACCTCGGCGTACCAGCCCTGGTTGACGATGGTGGTCTTGTAGGGCTGCGACAGCTTCTGCAATCGCTCGATGATCTCCCCGCACCTCTTCGTGCTGGCGAGGCGCGGCACGCCGTAGAGTGGCCCCTCGTCGTCGATCATGACCGGGATGAGCTGGATCTTCCGGAGTTTCTCCTGGTTGATGGTCATGCGCAGCACGATCCCCTCGAAGATCACCTCGGGATCCCTGCGGTCCCACACTGACACATTGGTCGGTCGTGCCAACTCGGTGTCGCGCTGGTGGATGAGATCGATCGGGATCTTGTCCGGCGTCCGGTACTGGTAGATAAAGTCGGAGAGGCTGTAGAAGATCGGCTTCCCCTTGTAGATCTCGATCCCGCGCAGGACGTGCGGCCCAGTGCCAAGGACGACGTCGGCGCCGGCGTCAACCGCCCTGCGGTACATGATCTCGTCGTTGGGCGGAGTGTGGTCCTGGATGCCGTAGGCGCGGTGGTGGCTCACGTCATGGTTGTGGAGTGCGACCATGACGATGTCGTTGTGCCGCTTGGCGAGGACGACATCGTCCTCCATTGTTTTGATGTCGCTCTCGAGCGGACCCTCGACCGCCTCGAGGTTGCCGCTCTCCTTCGCCACCAGGATGACCGCGGGGTTGATGGTGGCGAGGCAGGGGCCGCTCGGGTCGGCGCAGCGGTACTTCTGCGTCCAGTAGCGCATGTAGGCGAGGAGCGCGAAGCGCGTCAACTGGCTCTGCACGCCGGTCGTGCCGGGCTCGTGCGCGGCCGCCAGGGTCACGCCTGCGCCCGCGTGCGTGATCTGTGCGCGATCCAGCGCCTTCAAGCAATCTCTGAGGCCCTCCGGCCCGAAGTCGAGAGCGTGGTTGTTCGCCATGCTCACCATGTTGATGCCGATGGCGGCGACCTCCCACGCAAACGCGGTCGGCGCCCTGAAGTTGTAGAACGGCCGTTGCAGCTCTGGGTGCTCGTTCATGGAGAACTCGAGGTTCCCGTAGGCGATGTCCGCCTCCTGCATAAGGCGGAAGAGCTGCTGATGGTCGGGCTCGCGCAGGTTCGAGATCTGCTGGTTGAAGATCATGTCGCCGACGCCGGTCACGATGATGTCGCCCGGTTCCTCTTTGAGGAGGGCCGTGACCCGTTCCTCCCAGTTGATCTTCTCGGCCGGTTCGGGCGGCCGGATGCGCCGGTTGTACACCGACCTGCTCTGGTCCCAGGTCATGCCGCTCGGCGCCGGCGTCTGCGCGAGCGCGGCTCCGAGCGACAAGTGCAAGCCAAGCGCCAGCAGGACAAGGTAGCTTCGGCTCTTCCAATGGGTCGGCGTGCGAGGGTCCATGGCGCTAACCTCCTGCTTCATACATTAGCGTGCAGATGCAAGCCGTCTCCACGGCGGCGACCGCTCGCGCCCCGGCGGCCGTCGTGGCTCACCTTTGCGCCAGCGGCGGCGGCGCGATGACGCTGCGCGCGCCGACATCGAAGACCTCACCCGGCAGCAGGATGTGCACGCGCAGGTCATGCGCCCCGAGCAGATCGTGGCCGGTGGTGCGTGCGGGCCGCGTCACGGCCGCGTTCTTCGCGTCCACGACCATGACGCAGCTCTTGCCCAGCACCTGGAAGGTGTTGTCCGGGCGGACCCAGACCGCGGTCTCCTCGTCCACACCCACGCCGAGCAGGTCGGGGTGCTCGAGGATGACCGAGATCAGGCGGTTGGAGCGCTGGCGGGCGATGAAGTGTTGGTCCACGATCACGCCGCGGAAAAAGCCGAGCCCCTGCACGAGCTCGACGCTGTTGGCCCTGATCACCTTGAAGTCGCCTTCACCGGTGATCATCGGCGAGCTCTGGCACGCGGTCCCGGCCGACGTGCCGCCGACAACCGCGCCGCGCGCGAACGCGTCCGCGATCGCGGCGCCGACGGGCGTATCGAGCAGCGCCTTGGTGATGCGGATCTGGTCGCCGCCGGCGAAGAACACGCCCCGCGCCCGCGCGGCGATTTCGGCGTAGTCGGGGCGCATGGCGTCCGCCTTCGACTTAATCTCGAGCGCCACCACGTTGGTGCAGCCGTACTCTTCCTTGAACAGCTTGACGTAGTACGAGCCCGTGTCGGGCTCCGCGGAGGCGGTCGGGATCGCCACGATCGGCGACTGCGGCCCGCCCGCGAGCTCGACGAACTTCTTCATCGCCTCGGGCGGCTTCTCGCCGCCGCCGATCAGAACCAGGTGGCCCTTTGGGGTCGGCGCCGGCGCGCTCCCTGCAACCGCGGCAAGCGCTACGAGAATCAATGGCAGCAGTCTTCGCATCCGCCCCTCCTCAGGCGCGCAGAATGTGAAACGCATGGCCGGCCGGGCCGGGAAAGCCGGGGCGGCCGCATGGCCGCCCCGAACCCGATTCCCTGTTCGCTGACCTTAGAACACGAGCCGCACCCCGAGCCGCACCTGGCGCGGGTTCTCGATCGTGTACGGCGTGTCGTAGGTAGACCTCGGCCCGGACCACGTGTTCTTCTTGGCGTTGTAGCTGCCCCAGCGCTGGTAGGTGTCGAGCATCGTGTTGTTGTTGAGAACGTTGAAGACCTCGCCGGAGACCGTCAGCCCGAACGCACCGGCGAGCTTGGGGTTCCAGGCCAGTCGCAGGTTGACGAGGTGGCGGCAGGGGAACTTTTCCGTGCCGCGCGGCTCCATGTTGATGTTCCTGCCGGTGAGGGAGTTGTAGTTGAGCCCGCTGGTCACGCGCACGTACGGCGTCCAGTACATGCCGGAGAGGTAGTTGTACTGGCCGCTGAGCTGGAGGTTGAGCGGCAGGTCCACGGCCGCGTTGAGCTTGTAGTCCCACTTGTTGTACACCCAGTCCAACAGCCCGTCCACGTTGGTGAACCCGTTGCGGTCCTGATACCTGGATTCGTACCCGTAGTTGCTTTCCTCGTTTCCCTTGAGGTCCGTCCAGACGAGCGAGCTGTTGAGGTACCACCCGTGCGAGTAGCGCTTGTCGAGGCGGAGCATCACGGAGCGATAGTCGCGATACGCCCCATTGTCGGTGGTCAGGACGTACTGCTGGGGCGAGTTGAGGATCCAGATCGGCAGCGTCCCGCCGGTCAGCGGGTTGTTGGTGGCGGTCTTGAGGGTGTAGTCGTTGTTCACGTTGATCATCGCCATGATGTCGCGGAACTTCCGGTCCACGAGGTCCACCCCGACGACGATGTTCTTGCCGACCTGCTGCTCGACCGAGATCAACGCCTCGTCCACGTACTGCCCGCCGTAACTGCCCATCGTGCCGGCGGGAGGGACCGAGTACGTTGTGCACCCTGGGTTGCCGTTGTAGTCGATATCGTACTTCTGTGTTTTCGCATCCCAGTAGCAGTCAATTGTGGCCGGCGCGATGTGCCCCGAGACCTCGCGGTCGTAGAGGTATCCCTTCATCTTGTCGTGGTAGCGGCCCCAGTGCGCCTTGAGGGCCGTCTTGGCGTCGCCGGAGATGTCCCACACGAACCCGATGCGCGGGTCCACGAAGCTCACGTTGTAAACGTTGGTGTTGCCGGTACCGGGCGCGAAGCCGCCCTTGAGGCTGCCGTAACGAGCGCCGTAGTTGAGCGTGAACCGGGCGAGCCGCATGGAGTCCTGTGCGTACAGGTTGATCTCCTTGAATCGCAGCCGCTCGTGGTACTCGCCGTAGCCGGTCTCTTTGTAGGAATCGTCGTCCACCAGCCCGCATGCGGGGTTGGCGACGTACGCGGCCCACGAGGCGCAGCTCGAGGAGTCGTCCCACAGGGTGTACCCGCCGTTGGGCGCCGAATCGTAGTTCACCGAGGCGTCCATGTAGCCCCCGCCGAACTTGAACGAGTGGTTGTCCTTGCCGCCGAAAAGCCCGTCCGCGAACAAACTCCAGGAGGCGTCGAACGTCGCCTGGCGCTGGTACGAAAGAAGGTAGTCGGTCAGGTTCTGCCAGTAGATCCCGGTGTTCTGGTCATAACGCCCCGGGGTGTTGAAGCCGTGGTACGGGAGGTCGTCCTCCCGGCCGCCGAACCCGGTGAGCTTGAGGCTGAGGAAGTTGTTGGCGTTGAGCAGCGACTCCCAGCTGGTGGCGAACGTGAAGTTCGGCGCGCTCTCCTTGTACGCGGCCTCCGGTAACACTGTATTGCTGACCGAGCGGTAGTCCTGGTTCACGGTGTCGTTCTCGAGCATGATCATGAGGCGGTTGTTCGTGCCCGCCTGCCAGGTGAGCTTGCCGAGGTAGCGTGGCACCTTGCGGTTCGTTGACGTCGCTGCCCCGACCGGGGAGGTGTCCTGCTCCCAGTCCTCGCCCGAGACGAAGAACCACAGCTTGTCCTTCATCACCGGGCCGCCCAGACTGATCGCGTAGTCGTGGAACCTGAACGGCGCCTGCGGCCCGAGCACGCTCGGGGTGTTGTTGGCGACCCAGGAGTCCGGCTGATAGTAGGCCTCCACCGCGCCGTGGAACTCGTTGCCGCCGGACTTGGTGACACCGTTGATGATGCCGCCGGTGTAGCCGCCGTACTCGGCGTTGGCGCCCAGACCGCCGATCTGGATCTCCTGCATCCACTGGATGCTGGGGAGCAGCCAGTATTGCCCTGAGCCCGGCTCGGCGACGTTGACGCCATCGAGCGTGTACGCGTTCTGCGTCCCGCCCGTGCCGCCGTACGCCATCATGGAGCTGCCGGAGGACGAGGTGATGTCGAGCGTCACGCCGGGCGCCGAGGCCAGCAGCGCGTAATAGTTGCGCGGCAGGGGCTGGCGATCGACGAAGCCCGTGTCGAATGTGGTGCCGACCGTGTTGCTCACCACACTGATCACCGGCGCCTCCCCACTCACCGTGACCGCCTCGGCGACTTTCGCCTGTGGGAGCGTGATGTCTACCGCGAGCGCCCGGCCCAGGTTGACGCGGATGTTCTCCTGCCGCACCTTCGCGAACCCGGCGAGCTCGGCCTCGATGACGTAGCTCCCGACCGGCAGCGAGGGGAAGCGGAACACGCCGCGCCCATCGGTGACCGTAGTGGCGTGCCCGATCACGAGAGCGTCGGAGTACGCCGTCACCGTGACGCCTGGGAGCACCCCTCCCTGGGCATCCTTGACCGTGCCCTGAATGCTGCCCGAAACGTTGCTCTGAGCGGCAAGCGGCACCGCCAGGCCGAGCAGCAGCAGGACCAACCCCATTCTTCGAAGTGCACGTACCATCTCTCCTCCTTGGGCGCCGCGCAATGCCTGCGCAGCACCACGATCTCGCACCGGGTTGGTTGCGTCCGGGCGCGCTCCGCCGGTCCGCTGCGCGCCGTTTTCAAGCACCGCCGAAGGGGCGATGCGCCTCGTCACGGTCCTGCGCCTCATCTCTGTGCCCTCATGGCTGAGGCCAGCGTCTTCCCTGCCGCCTCGATGTGACGGCGCACAGCGCGCTCGGCGCGCTCGGGATCACGCGCCGCAAAGGCAGCCACGATCTCGGTGTGCTCCGCGGTGTCCGGCTCGTCTCTGCCGGGCACCGAGGCCACCGCGATGCGGGGGATGTTGCTCCACAGCATGCTCGGGAACGCCGACCAGAGCTGCGCCAGAGTCCGCACCAGGTAGGAGCGGCCGCTGGCCGAGAAGATGAGCTCGTGAAAACGGCGGTTCAGGTCGCGGTATTCACGCAGGTCTTCCGGCGTCTTGCAGGTGTTCATACGCTCGTGGAGCGCTGCCAGTTCCGCCACTTCCTCGGGCGTGATGCGCGCGGCGGCAAAGCGCGCCGCCATTCCCTCGATGAAGCCTCGGCAGAGGTAAAGATCCTCGACGTCCTCGGGGGAGAACGCGACCACGCGCACGCCCCGGTACGGTAGGTGCTCAACCAAGCCCTCAGCGGCGAGTTGCTTGAGCGCCTCGCGCACCGGCATCTGACTCACGCCGTGCTCTTGTGCAAGCTGCTCCTGTCGCAGCCACTGCCCGGGTTTGAGCATTCCCTCGAGGATTTCGGAGCGCAGGCGGTCTGCGACCCACAGCCGGAGCTGCTTGTGCGAGCGGGGCGCTGGCTCGGCAGACATTGCGACTCCGTGTATCGAATATCTAATATCTAAACTACATACAAAGACTACGCAGTGACTGCAGTCAAGTCAAGAGATCGTCATGCAATGCCCGCGTGCCAGAAACCGGTTCCCTGCGCGGCCGGCGCGGGGCGCCTCTCCTGCGCGCGTTACTTGCGGTCGCCTGAGCACATGTTGCTACACTGGCGACGCGAGGTCAGCATGAGAAATGCAATCGTTGCGGTGGTGACAGCATGTGTGCTCATCGCGGCAGCTCTCCACGGTCAGTCCAACCCGGTGGATCCGCTGACGCAGGCCCGTGCCGCCTTTGAGCAACGCGGCGATGCGGCGCGGGCGCAAACCGGCATCGAGCTCTTCCGGCAGGCAGCTGTGGCTGACCCGAGCTCCTACGAGGCGCGCTGGGAGGGCGCGCGCTTGTGCTACTACCACGGCACCTACACGTTCACCGGCGAGAAGGCACAGAAGCTCGCGCTCTTCCAGGACGGCATCGAGCGTGCAAAGGCGGCGATCCAGCTCAAGCCGAAAGGCGTGGAGGGCCACTTCTGGCTCGGCGTGCTCTACGCGGTGTACGGCGAGACCAAGGGGATCTTCAAGTCGCTCCACATGGTGCCGGACGTCAAGCGCGAGATGAACGCCGCGCTCGAGCTTGACCCCTCGGTTGAGGGCTTTGGACCGGACCGCGTGCTGGGCCGGATGTTCTACAAGCTCCCCGGCATTGCGGGCGGCGACAACAAGAAGTCGCTCGAGCATCTCGATCGCTCGGTCGCGGGCGCGCCGACGAACGCGCTGACCCGCCTCTACCTTGCCGACACCTGCCGCTCCGAGGACATGAAGCCGAAGGCGATCGACCAACTCCGCTTCGTGATCGACATGACACCTGACCCGAGGTGGGCGCCCGAGCACCCGTGGATCAAGGCGCAGGCAGAGGTGATGTTGAAGAAGCTGCGTTAGCCCGGACTATTCACGAAGGTGCCTACTGCGGCTGTGGCCGCCCTGGCGGGCGTACTCGGGCTTCGCCTCCTGCGGTGTACGGCACAGTACGCCTCGGATTCTCAGCCCTACGTGCGCCCACCATGACAGCCACCTCCGCATCCTCGCTACGGCCCCTCATGAATGGTCCGGGCTACCTTTTCGCTCCACCGCGTCGGAAACCCGCAGCCCCGGCCCGCAGTCGGTCAAAGCAAAGCCGAGCGCACGCAGCGCGGCAGTGTGGTAGTACGGCTCCCAACGGTCGGCGAGCACGGTTGGGCGTTTTCGCGCGTAAGCGTCGCGCAGCGAGCGCGCGAGGGCGCGCGCCGGATCGGATGCTGCGAGCGCCTCGTCAATCGCGGTTGGCACGATCTCGACGTCGGGCCGTAGGTGCTCGCTCTCCTGCACGAGCCGGAGCACGGCGCCGGGGTTGAAGTCGGCGAGCACGGTTGCGTTCCTTGGCGCCGCCTGCAACAGGTCACGCGCGTAGCGGGCCGGGCCCTGGTCGAGGCTCTTGATCGGGCAGAGGAAGTACCAGGCGTTGTCGCGCTCCGGGAGCAGCCTGACGCCGAGGTCGGCACGTCCGGCACGCTGCAACGCGAGCGGCGTTAGGAGGTAGAGCGCAACCTGCACGGCGACGTGGGCACAACGGGCGCGCCGAGACAGCAGCGGTGGCCATAGCAAGATCAGCCCGAGGCCGACGAAGCCCACCATCAGGTGGAGCCGGAACGTGCTGTAGGTCGAGAGCACGAGGGCGAGTACGCCGACAGCCGCGGCTGCCACGCGGGGCGATGGATGCCCGCTCTCCGGATGAGTCCGCGCCGCGAACACTCCTGCGAGCGCCACGACGCCGAAGCCGAAGAGCAGCAGCGCGATCAGCGTGAGCAGGCCAAACGGGATCCGGGACGCTGCAAGAAACGACGCGAAGACCCAGTGCCAGCTCGCCAGGCCCGCCGCGAAGTGGCCGGTCAAGGGATCTGCCGGCGCTCCTGCGACGGCCAGCCACACCGGGGCGGAGCCGAGCACGAAGCCAAGAGCCGCAGGCAGCCAGGCACGGCGCTTCAGGCCAGGGAGAAACGGCGCGAGGAGAAAGATGGCGAAGAGGTGGGTCGCAAACGCGAGCCCGGACGCGACGCCCGCGGCGAGTGCGCCCAGGCGTACTCGCGCCGATGTTGTCGCGACGGCCGCGGCGAGAACCAACGCTGAGGCGAGGGAGTACGTCTCGGCCGTGGCGGCTGCCCACCAGTGCGGGTGCAGCACGAGGAGAACGCACGCAGCCGAGTGCGCCTGCGCAGCGGTGGCGCCGCGCCTGAGGACGAGCACGAACACGAGGGCGACCGACAGTGCGGCGGCGAACGTAGAAAAGAGTGCGAGGCTCTGAGCCGCCGGCAGCCAACGCGTGAGCGTCAGCCAGATTTCAGCACAGAGCGTCCATCCGGGATGATCGCCCGGGTTCAAGCTCGGCACGTAGCCGTGCAGGGCGTAGAGCGTGAGCTTCGAGCTGTCCGCCCACATCGGACCACGCGCGGCCGAGAGCGCGTAGAGCGCCAGGGCAGTAACAAACCACGCCAGAGCGCCGCGCCGGCTGACCATCAAAACATGGTAGCAGCGCTGTTCGAAGCGCAGACGACCGACAACTATAATGCGCGCGTGCACAAGCACGAGCCGAGCGAAAATCCCGATCAGACCGCGACCCTCTTGCACGTGCGGGAGATCCATCACTACAACGACTGGATCTGGAGCTTCCTGCAGCCGTTCGTGCGTGGCCACGTGGTCGAGGTCGGCTGCGGCATCGGCACCTACAGCACGCGCCTGCGTCCCTTGGCTGACCGGCTGACGTGCATCGACATGGAACCAGCGTACGCGCGCACCGTTCGTCGCCATTTCGCTGCTGACGACGGCGTTGACGTGTTGCTCGCCCGCCTGCCCGAAAGCGTCGGTCTGCGCCCGGCTGGCGCCGACCTTGTGGTGTGTCTCAACGTGCTCGAGCATATCGCCAAAGCTGACGAAGCCGTGGCCGCCATGTGGACATGGCTGCGCCCAGGAGGCCACCTCTTCCTTCAGGTGCCAGCGCACAACTGGCTCTACGGCTCGATCGACAGCGCCGTTGGACACCAGCAGCGCTACCGCGCCGACGAGGTGAACGCCGTGCTCACCCGCCACGGCTTTGTTTTGGAGCGCCCAGCGCGCCATCTCTACGCTCTCGGCATCCCGGGCTGGTGGTGGTTCGGGCGCGTCGCGCGCCGCACGCTTGTGCCCGAGGGCAGCGTGCGACTCGCCAATACGCTCGTGCGCGTGTCGCGCGTACTCGAGCACGTCGTCCGGCTGCGGCTCGGGCTCACGCTCGTCGCGGCGGGACGGCGTGCCTGAACGGGCGGGGCGAGCGAAAGTGACTGAGCCGACTCCTGAGTGGGCGTTTTCTGTGGCCGAACGTACCGCTATGACGATCGCGCTCGCGGAGGCTCGCCTCGCGCCCGCACACGGCGACGTGCCGGTCGGCGCGGTGGTGATTGACGCCGATGGCCGCGTGCTCGCGCGTGGGCACAATCGCCGCGAAGGGGATGCGGACCCGACCTCTCATGCCGAGATCGTGGCGTTGCGCGCGGCGGCGCAGGCGATCGGTTCATGGCGCCTCGAGAACTGCACCCTCGTCGTCACGCTCGAGCCGTGCGCGATGTGCAGCGCCGCTTCCGTGATGGCACGGCTGGCGTCCGTCGTGTGGGGCGCAGCCGACCCAAAGGCCGGCTTTGCCGGCTCGCTCGGCAATCTGCTCGACGACCCGCGCCTCAACCACCGTGTCGCGGTGCGTGGCGGCCTGTGCGCCCGTGAATCGTCCGCTCTGCTCGAGTGCTTCTTTGCAAAGTTACGCGACGGACGTTAGACTCACATCCCCGGTCCGGAGAGGTGCCAGAGTGGTCGATCGGGACGGTCTCGAAAACCGTTGACCCCCTTCCGGGGGTCCGTGGGTTCGAATCCCACCCTCTCCGCCATGACGGGATGGCTCGGAACTGCGGCACGGTCAGCTTGGGGCCAGGAGGAGCGATGCGCACGTCGCTCCCGGTGGGTGGTTGGACGCGTGGCGTCGCAAGATGTTGCGCGAGAGATCGATATCGCGGAGAGGTGTCTGAGTGGCCGAAAGAGCACGCTTGGAAAGCGTGTGTACGGGCAACCGTACCGCGGGTTCGAATCCCGCCCTCTCCGCCAGTTGTTCGCCCGCGCGGCGACGGCCGGCGCGGGAAGCAGGGAGCCCGGGTCCCGCGCGACGGTGTCCCCGAACCTCGTCAGGCCCGGAAGGGAGCAGCGATAAGGGGGTCGCACCGAGCGCCGCGGTGCCCCCGGGCTCCCTGCTTCCCGCGGCGGCGTGGAGAGAGCCTGGGGTCTGGGACGACGTACGAACCTCGTCCTCCCAGCGCTTGCGGCGGCTGCGGGTAAAGTGGCCGTGCCATGCTGGCCAGGAGGTAGCGCTGTGCGTGCCGTAGTGCGGAACGCACGTGGCCTCGCACCTAATGTCGGGGACGGTCTGCTGTTGCCGCTGCGCCGAGGCCGGGTTGGAGAGCGGGCATGAGCGGCTATCAGGTGCTGGCACGGCGCTTCCGGCCACAGCGCTTCGAGGACCTCGTTGGCCAAGAGGTCGTCGTGCGCACGCTGCGCAACGCGCTCGAACATAAGCAGATCGCCCACGCCTACCTGTTTGCCGGCCTGCGTGGTGTTGGCAAGACCACGGTCGCGCGCCTGCTCGCCAAGGCGCTCAACTGCGAGCACGGTCCAACACCGGAACCGTGCGGGATTTGCGTCTCGTGCACCGACATCACGGCGGGCGCATCCATGGACGTGCTCGAGATGGATGCCGCCTCGAATCGCGGTATCGACGACGTGCGTGAGTTACGCGAGGTCGCGCGCGTGCTGCCGGTGCGTGATCACTACCGTGTCTTTATTCTCGACGAGGCGCATCAGCTCTCCAAGGATGCATTCGGGGCGCTGCTCAAGATCCTGGAGGAGCCGCCCGCTCGGGTCGTGTTCATCCTCGCCTCGACCGAGAAGCACAAGTTCCCGCCCACCATCCTTTCGCGCTGCCTGCAGGTGGACTTCCGCCCCATCCCAACGGAGCTGATCGTCGCCCGACTCGCGCAGGTCGCTGCCATCGACCTCTTCACCCTCACGCCTGGAGCGAGCCAACTTGTCGCGCGTGCCGCCGAGGGCAGCCTGCGCGACGCGCTCTCGCTCCTCGATCGGGTGCGCGCCTTCGGCGGCGGCGTTGTCGACGAGAAGGCGGTCGCCGAGGTCCTCGGGTTGTCGCCGTTCGAAACGCTGCAGGCGATTTGGCACGCGCTCGAAGCCGGCGACGTCGCAAGAGCGCTCACACTCGTGCGCGAGGACGAACAAGCCGGGCACGATCCAGCCGCACTCTACGAGCAGCTCGTCCAGTTCCTCCACGAACTCCTACTGCTCGGCTCGGACCCGAAGGCGCCCACCTCGTTTCCCGAAGCACAGCGGAGCGCGCTCCAGGCGAGTGCGACCAAGGTAGGGGCGTCACTGTTGCTGCGCCTTCTGACGCTTGCACTCGAGGGCAAAACGCTCGTGGACGGCGCCGAACGTCCCGCTACGGCTGTGGCAGCAGCCGTCGGGCGGCTCGCCCTGTGGCCCCGGCTGCGGCGGGTGGAGGCGCTGCTGGCGGGCGATGTCAGCGGCGAGGCGCTGCTGCCGGCACGCGCGGACGACAACGGCAACACAGGCGAGGGCCACGCTCTCGCGCCACCATCATCGTCTGCCCCGGCAGCGAGGGCGCTCGAGCGCCTGCTGGGCGCGCTCGAGGCCGCGGGCGCACATCTACTTGCCGGGCGCGTGCACTCGGCGGCGCAGGCGACGATTGATGGCGACACGCTCGTGCTGACGTGTTCGGGCGCGTCGGGGTCAACGCTACGGTCGTTGCGCGAGGCGGCGGGCCAGCTCGCGACCGCAGCGCGCGAGGCTGGCGTCGCCAGGGACGTGCGGATTGAGGAGGGGGGCCCCGCCCTCGAGGCGCCCGGCAACAGCCTGCGCAGTCGGGTCGAGAGCGACGAGGCGGTGCAGCGGGTGCTGGAGGTGTTCGGCGGTCGCCTCGAGAACATCAAGGAGACCACATGAACGTCGCCAAGCTGCTGCAACAGGCTCAGGCGACGCAAGCGCGCATGCACAAGATGCTCGCAGAGCTCGAGGTCGAGGACTCAGCCGGTGGCGGCCTCGTGCGCGTGCGCCTCAACGGGCTCAAGGAGCTCAAGGGCGTGGCGATCGAGGTGCAGGCGCTTGCTGGGGAGGAGGCGAGCCTGGTCGCCGACCTCGTCATGGCGGCGTGGGAAGACGCATCGCGCCGAGTCGAGGAGCGCTCGCGCGAGGTGCTCACGAGCCTGGGCCTGCCTGCGGGAATGGCGGACCTTTTCTGATGAACCTGAAGCCTCCGACGGTCCGCGCGCTGCTCGAGGAGCTGCAGCAGCTCCCCGGCGTGGGGCCGCGCAGCGCCACCCGGCTCGTGCAGCATCTGCTGCGGCGCGCAGACGGTGCGCAACGGCTCGCCGCCGCCCTCGCGGCTGCGGCCGAGCACGTGCGTCATTGCGGCACCTGCTTCCTGCTCACAGAGGAGGACCCGTGCGCCGTATGCCGGGATGAGACGCGTGACCGGAGCATGCTCTGCGTCATCGAGGATCCCCTCAACGCGTGGGCGGTTGACGCGACGGGTGAGTTTCACGGTCTCTTCCACGTTCTTGGCGGCGCACTTGACCCGCTGCACGGGATCGGCCCGGAGGAGCTCACGGTGGCGGTTTTGCTGCGCCGGGTGCGTGAGGGTGGCATCAAAGAAGTGATCCTCGCCACCAATCCGACCGTCGAGGGTGAAGCGACGGCACACTACCTCGCGCACGCCCTGCGGCCGCTCGGAGTGGCGATAAGCCGCATTGCATTTGGCTTGCCAGCCGGCGGCGAGATCTCGTACGCCGACCAAATCACTCTCGCACGGGCGCTTTCGGGCCGGCGGGGGATGGATTGACGTGGAGGGCGTGACTATACTCGCAGCCAGTTGCGCGGAGGGCTGTGCATGGTGATGTTGGGGCCGAACTTGGTTGTCTACGACGAGGAGTTTGAGCGCATCAACACGATCCTCGCGCGCTTGTGGGTGGACGCGAACGCGAAGATCGTGTTCCTCGTCGACAAGAACGGCCAGCAGATCGCCGCCAAAGGAGACCTTGACAACGTTGACGCCACCTCGCTCGCCTCGTTGACCGCCGGCAACGTGGCGGCCACCGACGGGCTGGCGCGACTGATCGGAGAGAAGGAGTTCTCGATCCTCTTCCACGAAGGGGAGCGGGACAACATCCACATTTCAATCGTCGGCCAGCGCCTGATCCTGGTCCTCATCTTCGACGAGCGTTCCTCGCTCGGCCTCGTGCGCCTGCGTGTACGTCGCGCCGTGGCGGACCTCGAGGAGGTGCTCTCGCAAATGGCGGCCAAGGCGGCGCAGGTAGGGCTCGTGGCGACCTCACCGTTCGCCGAGATCACCGACGAAGACATCGACGCCCTGTTCAGCGAATGACATTCATCAACTACGCCTCGCGCGAGATCAACTGCAAGATCGTCTACTACGGCCCCGGCCTGGGCGGCAAGACGACGAATCTCCAGATCATCTACGAGCGCACAGCGCCGCACAACAAGGGTCAGCTCATCTCGCTCGCCACCGAGACCGACCGCACGCTGTTCTTCGACTTCCTGCCGCTCGATCTCGGGAGCGTGCGTGGCTTTCGCACCCGCTTCCAGCTCTACACCGTCCCCGGCCAGGTGTTCTACGACGCGTCGCGGAAGCTCATCCTGAAGGGTGTGGACGGCGTTGTCTTCGTGGCCGACTCGCAGGAAGCCCGCGAGGATGCCAACCTCGAGTCGCTCTCGAACCTCAAGCTCAACCTAGGCGAGAACGGCTACGACCTCATGAAGGTCCCGTATGTCCTGCAGCTCAACAAGCGCGACCTGCCTAGCGCACTGCCTTTCGACGTGCTCTACCGCGACCTCAACGTGAAGGCCGAGCCGACGTTTGAGGCGATCGCCAACAAGGGCGTGGGTGTCTTCGAGACACTGAAGGCGGTGGCCAGGCAGGTTCTGCACGAGCTGGCGAGGAAATAGCCGCCGGCATACCACCAGGCACAGCGACAGGACAGGTGGCGGCAAGGCTCACCATCGTTCGAGTGTGGTACAAGTACGCCACGGCACGTCGCGCCGGCCACGGGTGAGCACGAGCGACATCCTGAGAGATCGGCGCGCACGGGCATGATTCTCGTCGGCTGGAGGCGGCATGTGCGGCATCGTCGGCTACGTCGGTCCCCGCGAGGCGGCGCCGGTTGTCCTTGACGCCTTGCGGCGCCTTGAGTACCGGGGCTACGACTCGGCTGGTCTGGCGGTTCATTGTGGCGACCGGCTCGAAGTCGTGCGCGCTGCGGGCAAGCTCATCAACCTGGCGGAGAAGGCGTACGCCGCCAGCTTCCGCGGGCACCTGGCGCTCGGCCACACGCGCTGGGCGACGCACGGCGCGCCGATCGAGCGCAACGCGCACCCGCACACGGACGAGCAGGGGCGCGTTGCCGTCGTCCACAACGGCATTATCGAGAACTTCCGCGAGTTGAGGGCCGAACTCCAGGCGCAGGGCGCACACTTCTCGTCCGACACGGACTCGGAGGTGATCGCGCATCTGCTCGCGCGGGGCGGCGACGACCTGGCCGCGGCAGCGCTCTCGGTGCGCGGCAAGCTACGCGGGCAGTACGCAGTGGCCGCGATCGCGCGTGCCGACCGCGAGACCATCGTCGCCTTCCGCAACGGCCCGCCCCTGGTGGTGGGGCTCGGGGAGGGCGAGAACATGGTCGCGTCCGACCCTGCCGCCGTGATCGCGACGACGCGGCGTTGCCTGCATCTCGAGGACGGCGACGTGGCGGTGGTGCGGGCGGGCGAGGTGAGGGTCCTCGACAGTCGGGGGCGCCAGGTAGAGCGCGCGGTCATCACCCTGGACTGGGAACCGGGCGAGGTGGAGCGCGGCGGCTTCCGCCACTTCATGCTCAAGGAGATCAACGAGCAGCCTGGGGCGGTCTCGGAAACGCTGCACGCGCTCTTCCCCGACACCTCCAAGCCATCGCTCGCGCACCTCGGGCTCGACGCCGCCACGCTGCAGCGCTTTTCAAGCGTCCGGCTCGTTGCCTGCGGGACCTCGTGGCACGCCGCTCTGGTGGGGAAGTTCTACCTCGAGCGCCTGGCCCGGGTGCACTGCGAGGTGGACTACGGCTCGGAGTTCCGCTACCGCGAGCCGCTGCTGGCTGGTGACACCCTGGTGGTCGGCATCACGCAGTCGGGGGAGACCGCCGACACGATTGCAGCCATGCGCCTCGCCTCCGAGGCGGGCGCGGGCCTGGCATCGGTGTGCAACGTGCGGGGCGCCCTCGCCGAGCGGCTTGCCTCCTGGCGCCTGGCGACTCATGCGGGACCGGAGATCGGTGTCGCGTCCACCAAGGCGTTCACGACCCAACTCGTCGCACTGCTCGCCCTCGCCCTGGCGTGGCGAGATGCCAAGGGCCTTCCCGGCGACGAGACCGGCGCCCTGCTCGAGCGCGCCTGGGCGTTGCCCTACGACCTCGACGGCATGCTGGCTCGCGCGCCCGAGGTGGCGGCGATCGCGGCCGAGCTAGAACACGCTTCAAACGCTTTCTACCTCGGCCGCGGCGTGCTCTACCCGCTCGCCCTGGAGGGCGCCCTCAAGCTCAAGGAGATCTCGTACCTGCACGCGGAGGGGTACCCGGCGGGCGAGATGAAGCACGGCCCCATTGCCCTTCTCGATGAGAGCTTCCCGGTCATCGCGCTGTGTCCCGCGGGAGAGCTCGCCGACAAGGTGCGCTCCAACATCGAGGAGGTGCGCGCCCGCAAGGCGCCCGTCTACGCCTTTGGCGACGCCTCCGACGCCCGCCTTGCCGAGCTTGCGCGCGTCGTGATCCCGCTGCCGAACCTGGCGTGGCCGGTGCTGCCGATTGCGGCCGCGGTGCCGCTGCAGCTTCTCGCCTATGAGGTCGCGGTGCGGCGCGGCTGCGATGTGGACCAGCCGCGCAACCTCGCGAAGAGCGTGACCGTCGAGTAGCGCCCGTGACCGCAACGCCGCGCATCACGATTCGGCCGGCGGATGCAGCTTCGCCGCGGGAGGAGAATCCCTCTCCTACGCTGTCTTAGCGCAAAGAGGACGGTGCGTGTCACGGAGGCGGACTGACGCAAGCGGGAGCGTTGCTCGCCGACCTCGATGACGACCAGGAACCGGCAATGACTAACGGTGAGCGGCCGCTGCGTGTGGTTCGCGAACCTCTGTTGCCGTCCGGCTGGCGCGAGGGGGTTGCGGAGCAGCGTGGAAAGAGCTAGCTTATGCGTGGAGTCGAGCATGGAAAGTGAACGTCCACAGAGGGAACGGCGCTCCGGCGAGGATCGCAGGGACGGTGTCGATCGCCGGAAAACGAAGGGCGGCGATGCGCGCGGCCCGGGCCAGACGGAACGGCGTTCCGGCGTCGATCGGCGCCGAGGTGCCCGCCGTCGTACCAACGATGTGCCCGCTCCCAAACCGCCGATGTGAGACACATGTGAGCGGAGCGCAGATATCCGCGCTCTGACGCAAGCCTCGAACCCCGACCCCGGACCCCGTTCCCCGTTACAATCCTCCGTTCGGGCTCTGGCCCCTGTGGGCCGCTCACGTGCAGGAGGACTCAGGAGGACTGTTGCAGCAGGCCGAGAGGTTGCTCGCCGACCTCGATGACGATCAGAAGCAAGCCGTGATGCACGGCGAAGGACCGCTTCTGGTCGTCGCGGGGGCGGGCTCGGGGAAGACCCGGGTGCTCACCTACCGGGTTGCCTGGCTGCTCGCGAAGGGGCTTGCCCGGCCGCACGAGGTCCTGGCCGTGACCTTCACCAACAAGGCGGCGCGCGAGATGGCCGAGCGCGTGGAGACGCTGGTGGGCGGCAGACTGTCGGGCGGGTTCGTGGGGACGTTCCATCGCTTCGCCCTGCAGCTCCTGCGCAATCATCCGCGCGAGGCCGGACTGCCGAACCGCTTCGCGATCGCCGACGAGGACGAGCAGCGCACGCTCTTCGACAGGGTGCTCAAGAAGCTCGATGTCCCTACGACACGCCTGTCGGTGCGCACGGCGCGCTCGCGCGTCTCGGCGGCTAAGAACGCCATGCTAAGGCCCGATGGCCTGGCCGCGCGCGCACGCGGCAGCGAGGAGCGGCTGCTCGCCGACGTGTACGAGGCGTACCAGGCGGAGCTGCGGACGGCCGGAGCGGTGGACTTCGACGACATGCTGCTCGGCGCCGTCGGCCTGCTCGAGCGCGAGGAGGCCCTGTGCAAGGGCCTGGCGGGGCGCTTCCGCTGGATCCTGGTGGACGAGTACCAGGACACCAACCTGGCGCAGGCGCGGCTCGTCTGGCTGCTGGGCGGCGCGCGGCCCAACCTGACCGCGGTCGGTGACGAGGACCAGTCCATCTACCGTTGGCGCGGCGCCGAACTCGACAACATCCTGCGCTTCGAAGAGGTCTACCCTGGCGCGGCGGTGGTCACGCTCGGGCGCAACTACCGCTCGGCGGAGCCAATTCTGCGCGCGGCCGCTGGTGTCATCGCCAACAACAGCCAGCGCCGCGCCAAGCGGCTCACCTCGCACGCAGGCGAAGGTGGGCCCGTAGTCGTGTACCAAGCCGCAGACGAGAGCGACGAGGCGCGCTTCGTTGCCGACGAGATCGAGGCGCTGCGCCGGCACGTCAACCTCGGGCAGGTGGCGGTGCTTTTCCGGCTCAACGCGCAGTCGCGTAGCTTCGAGGCGGAGATGGTGCGGCGCGCCATGCCGTACGTCGTGGTGGGCGGCACGCGCTTTTGGGAGCGCAAGGAGGTGCGCGACGCGCTCGCGTACCTGCGCCTGCTGGTTGCGCCCGACGATGCGCTCGCGTTCCGACGCGCGATCCACGTGCCGGCGCGTGGGATCGGCCAGGTCGCAATGGACCATCTCGAGGCGGCAGCGAGCGCGGAGAAGGTTTCGCTCCCCGCGGCAGCGCGACGCCTGCCGGATGCGCTGACGCCGCGCGCACGGCAGTCAATCGCGTCGTTCTTCGCCCTCCTCGATGAGTTCGAGCGTCTCGCCGGCGCTGCACCGGCCGGCGACGTGGTGCGAGCGCTGCTCGATCGTTCCGGCCTCGCGGCGCAGTATGGCGAAGCGGACGAGGAGGACCGCGAGCGACGCGCCAACCTCGATCAGCTTGTTGCGGCAGCGAGCGAGGCGGCGGAGCGCGGCCTCGACTTGACTGGGTTCATGGACGAGGTCGCACTGCTCACCGATGCCGACGAGCGGCGCGAAGGCGAGGCGGTACAGCTCTCGACGCTCCACGCCGCCAAGGGCCTTGAGTTCGAGGTCGTGTTCCTAGTGGGCCTTGACGAGGGCTTGCTGCCGCTGCGCCGCGAGGGGGGCGAGATCGAGGACGAGGAGGAGGAACGCCGCCTCGCCTATGTGGGCATGACGCGCGCGAAGCGTCGCCTTGTCCTTACGACGGCGCATGTGCGGCGCGTCAACGGCCAACTCCTCGCTGGGCGTCCGTCGCGCTTCTTGGCCGAGGTGCCGCGCGCGGTCGTCGAGGAGCGCACGAGCCTGGCGGGACGCGATCCCTTCCGCGGCCGCCTGCCGCAGCCGTCAGGCGGGCACTGGCAGCGTCCGGCGGTCGGTGATGAAAACGCACCGCCCAGGATGGAACGCCCAACGCGCCCCGCACACCCAGATGGCTGGCGCCCGAGCCTGAAGGTCCGACACCCCAGCTTCGGCGCGGGCGTGATCCTGCAGGTGCAGGGCACCGGGCCGCAGACGCGACTCGTCGTCTACTTCGACCGCGCCGGCAAGAAGACGCTGATCCCATCACTCGCCAAGCTCGAGCGCATCTGACCCGCTCCGGAGGCTCTTAAGCGTCAGGAGCGCACGGCTGGCTCCCGCGCACAGGTCGAGGCAGGCCGATTGGATCCGTGGAGCGCGTCAGAGCTGTGCAACCGAACGCAGGAAACTCGGCTGCGCCTACGAGTGGCTCAGTTGTCCATCCCGCACCACCACCGTGCCCGCCTTGACGACGTGGCGCACGAGGTTCACGCCAAAGTGGTAGACGAGGTGCTTCGGCGATGGGGCGTCGAGGACGACGAGGTCGGCCTGCTTGCCGGACTCGAGCGAGCCGAGGCGGTCGGCACGCCCGAGCGCGGCGGCCGCGTTCAGGGTCGCGGCGACGAACGCCTGCTCGCTCGACATTCCGGCGCCGAGGCAGGCGAGCGCCATCACCATCGGCATTGACTCGGTGTGCGACGAGCCCGGGTTGCAGTCGGTGGCGAGCGCGACGGGCACGCCCGCCGCGATGAGGTCGCGCACCGGTGCGTAGCGTGCGCCGAGGAAGAACGACACGCCTGGCAGCGCGATCGCCACGACGCCGGCGCGGGCGAGCGCCGCGATGCCGTCGGCACTGACGTGCAGTAGGTGCGAGGCGGAGACGGCGCCGATCTGGGCGGCCAACGCCGCGCCGCCGAGGTCGGAAAGCTCGTCGGCGTGCAGGTGGATGCGCCAACCGTAGCGGGGCGCGTCAACGAGCAACGCGCGCGTCTGTGCAGGCGTGAAGACACCCTGCTCGCAGAACGCATCCACACCTTCGGCGAGGTTGTCGGCGGCAATGTCGGGGTAGATGTGCTCCACGACTAGGCGAACGTAGCCGTCCGGATCGTGGCGCCACTCAGGCGGAACCTCGTGGCCCGGCATCGCGGTTGGCGCGATTTCAACCGGGTGCCGGCGCGACGCTGCGCGGAGCACGCGCAATTGCTTCAGCTCGGTGGAGCGCTCGAGACCGTAGCCGGACTTGGCCTCGGTGGTGGTGGTGCCGGAGAGGAGTTGCCGGTCGAGCCGCGTTAGCGTGAGCGTGAGCAACTCCTCGGGCGTGGCGCGCCGCGTCGCGGCGACGGTGGCGACGATGCCGCCGCCGCGCGCCGCGATCTGGCCGTAGCTCTCGCCGGCGTGCCGGCGGTCGAATTCGTCCTCGCGGTAGCCGGCAAACGGCAGGTGGGTGTGGGGATCCACGAGCCCGGGCACGACGGTGCCGCCACCGGCGTCGAGGATCTCCTCTGGCGGTGCGTACAGGCGATCGTGCTCACGCCGGTCGCCGACAAAGGCGATCGTTCTTCCCTCGCAGCGCACAACGCCTGCTGGAATCAGATCAACGTTGCCCTGGGCTTCGCCCGCGGCAGCGCTGCGGCCGCGCGCGGTCGCAACCGTGGCGGCGCCGGTGACGAGCAGACTCAACGCTCGCCCTTGCTCTCGCGGTGGCGATGGCGGAGCACCGCCACCGACGGTACTTCGGGCTCACGTTGCTCGGAGGCCTCGTCATCGCGTACGAGACCTTCGATCAGGCCGGTCAGGCGCTTCAGGTCGCCGCGGGCAAGGCGGCGCTGGCCGCGCAACTGCGAGATCAGGATCTCGATGTTCTCGGCGCGTTGGCCAGCTTCGTCCACGAGCTTGTCGGCGAGCGCCTGCGCCTCAGCAAGCATGCGCTGCGCGTCCTGCTCCGCCCTGGCGACCGTCGCCTCGGCGGCGCGCTGGGCCGAGACCATGGCCTCGTTGATCGCCTCGGTGCGCTGGCGGTGCTGCTCGACCTCCTGCGTGAGCTGGGCGACCTGTGCGCGCAACTCGCCGCGCAGTCGCGCCTCCTCCTCGACCTGCTCGGCAATCTGGCTCAGCAGCTCGAACACGGCCCCGCGATCGAGGCCACGCAGGCGGCGCGGGAACGTGGCGCGCTGAATCTCCAGTGGTGTCAGTCGGTTCATGCCAACCTCCGGTACCGCTCAGGTAAGGTAGCGCCTTGGCGGCGGCGTGGCAAGGTTTAGGTGGCGTTGCGGTGCTCGCCGAACAGAACGCGCCCGAGTCGTACCCAGGTTGCACCTTCCTCCACGGCGACCTCGAAGTCCTCGCTCATGCCCATGGAGAGTTCAAGCGGAGGCACCGAGGCGCGGCGCGCAAGCTCGGCCGCAAGGCCGCGAAGCGCGACAAAGTAGGGGCGAGACCTCTCCGGGTCCGGATCGTACGGCGGCACCGTCATCAACCCCTGCAGGCGCAGGTGCGGGCAGGATGCCAGGAGGTTGGCTACGAGCGCGAACGCGCCGCCTGGCAGCACACCGTTCTTCTGCGGCTCCTGGGCGATGTTAACCTCGATGAACACCGGCAGAAGCCGCGGCCCGCCGGTAAGGAGCGCCTGCAGGCGGTCCGCCAGCTCGACTCGGTCCACGGTCTCGACGAGATCGAAGAGACCAAGCGCCTGCTTGGCCTTATTGCGCTGGAGCGGACCGACGAGGTGCCAGGGTGCGGCGCCGGCAACCAGGGGCCGTTTGCTCGCCGCCTCCTGGACGCGGTTCTCTCCGACGGCGTCCACACCCGCCGCGATTGCCTCGGTCACAGCATCGGCCGGTTGCGTTTTGCTTACCGCGACAATGCGGACGTCGTGGGGGTCGCGCCCGGCCCGGCGACACGCTGCCGCGATGCGTTCCCGCACCTGCGCGACGTTGGCGGCCACGTTCGCCTGGGAACTCATTACCGGCCCTGCGGCTGGGCAGGGGCTTTGCCCACTGAGTCCGGAACCATGATCTCTGCTTTCATGCCAGCACCTCGGGGCGGGGCAGGGTTGAGGTCCGCGTGTCGATCGCTCGGTTGGCGAGACGGTCGGCGTGCGCGTTGGCAGCGCGTGACACGTGCTCGATGCCGAAGGCGGCGAGGCCGGCCGCAAGTTCGCGCGCGCGCCGCCACAACGGCTGCAGATGGCGCGCCCTGACGCGGTAGCTACCTTGCATCTGCGCGACGACGAGCTCTGAGTCACAGCGGACATGCAGCGCGGCGACGCCAAGGCTGCGGGCGCGCTCAAGCGCCGCGAGCAAAGCGGCGTACTCGGCGACGTTGTTGGTCGCTCTCCCAAGGTAGAGGCAATGCTCCTCGCGCGCTGCGCCCGCAACCTCGAGCACAACGCCACACCCGGCCTCGCCGGGGTTGCCGCGGGCCGCACCGTCAATGGCGGCGACGGCATGGCGCCTGGTCATGATGGGGCGGAGAACTGCTCGGGATCGTAAAGCAGCCTGCGGCAGTGGTCACAGAATGCGAGGTCGTCGGCAGTCCGGACGATCTGGACAAGCGAAGGCCGCAGCTCGGCGTGGCACGCGGAGCAGGTGGCGCCGTCGATGGCCACGACCGCGCTTGGCTTGCGCGAGGACCACAGCTTCCTGAAGCGGTCCATGGCGTCCTTGCCAAGCTGGCGCTGCACGACGCGGAGCTCGCGCTCAAGATCGTGGAGTTCCCCCTCGCTAAGCGTGCGCCGCTCCTGCCAGCCCTGCTCGGCCTGCTCGCGCAACACTTTTTCGTCGGGGCTTTCCTGTTCGAACTCGAGGATCTGCTTGTCGAGCGCTTCGAGCTCCTGCCAGAGCTCGATCAGACGGTCTTCCTTGGCCTTGAGCTGAATCTCGACGTGGTCGAGCTCGGAAACCACGGCTGAGAGCTGCTTCATGTTCGTGACTTGGCTCTTCTGTTTGCGAAAGTGCTCACGCTCCTCGCGCAGCATCTCGGCCTCAGCTTGCAGCGTCGCCTGCTCGGCGGCGAGCGCTTCTCGGCGGGAGCGCGCACTGGCGAGCGCAGCGTGGCGTTCGGCAAATTGGGAGCGCAAGACGGTCAGAGCCTGCGGCGGGGTATCACGCTCCAGCTTGAGGGCGGCTCGGCGTTCCAGAAGGCGTTGCAGGGTGACGTACCCGGCCAGGTGCTCCCGAGCCGTCACCACGCCTCCGCGCGCGGTGTGTACCAGAACTCATTAGGGGTGAGTGACATATGCTGCACCCTCGCCTCCACCGTCGGGTGGGTCCACCAGGATTCGAACCTGGGACCAACCGGTTATGAGCCGGCAGCTCTGACCGCTGAGCTATGGACCCAGCAGCCGAGCATTCTAGGCGCTCTTTGAGGTTGAGGCAAGCGCGGCAAAGGCGCTATGCGGATCGCAAGCCGGGCTCCGGGCGCCTGCCCACGCGCCAGCATGCGGACACGGAAGGGAGGGGCCGCAGCCACTTCCGTGCGCGGCGTCTCGACGCTTCTTTAGCCGATCATGTCAAGGTAGGGCTTGAGCATCCTGGCCCGTGTTGGGTGGCGCAGCTTGCGCAAGGCCTTGGACTCGATCTGGCGGATGCGCTCACGGGTGACATTGAACGCCTTGCCGACCTCCTCAAGGGTGTGCTCGGTGCCGTCGCCGATGCCAAAGCGTCGGCGCAACACCTCGGCCTCGCGCGGCGTGAGCGTGCGCAGCACGCCGTCCGCCTGGGTCTTGAGGCTGGCCGCGATGACCGCGTCGATCGGAGAAACCGCGGAGCGGTCCTCGACGAAGTCCCCGAGGTGGGAGTCTTCCTCCTCACCGATGGGTGTCTCGAGGGAGATCGGCTCTTGCGCGATCTTCATGATCTTGCGCACCTTGGCGACCGGGATCTCCATCTTCTCGGCAACCTCCTCGGCGGTGGGCTCGCGCCCGAGCTCCTGCACGAGCTGGCGCTGCGACCGCGTGAGTTTGTTGATCGTCTCGATCATGTGCACCGGGATGCGAATCGTGCGCGCCTGATCGGCGATGGCGCGCGTGATCGCCTGACGGATCCACCAGGTCGCGTAGGTGGAGAACTTGTAGCCGCGGCGGTACTCGAATTTGTCCACCGCCTTCATGAGGCCGATGTTGCCCTCTTGGATCAGGTCAAGAAACTGCAGACCGCGGTTGGTGTATTTCTTCGCGATCGAGACCACCAGGCGGAGATTGGCGACGATGAGCTCCTGCTTGGCCGCATCCGTCACGTCTTCGCCTCGGCGGACTTCGCCGACGACGCGCTTGAGCTCCTCGTGCCGGACGTGGAAACGCTCCTCGATGGTGACGAGCTCGGCGCGGTAGCGCTTGAGCCGGTTGCGGTAGAAGGTGCGCCGCTCCTCGTTGCGCTCGCTCTTGAGCTTGGCTTGGTCCTTGCGAATGGTGGCGACCGGGATCGAGAACTGGCGCTCAACCTCGTTAAGGAAGCGGACCAGACGATTGCGGGTGGCGGTCGTGAAGTCGGTGGAGCGCACGAGCACAGAGATGTCGCCCGCGAGCGCGTCGATGCGCTGTCGCACCTGCTCGGCACGCTTGGTACCCTGCTTGATGCCTGCCAGACGGTCCTCGAGCTGGAGATTCTTCTTGTCGAGCTCGTGCATCTTCACGAACAACTTCATGGTCTCGCTCACGCGCAGCCTGCCGCGCTCATCGAGGTCGCTGGCGAGGCCGCTGAGAATGTCGCGTACCATGCGACGATCGCGGCGCGCGAGCTCGTTGACCTTGAGAAACTGCTCGAGCAGCTGCGGGCTCGACGCGAGTGCGCAGAAGACTCTGGCCTCACCCGCCTCGATTCGCCTCGCAATTGAAACTTCGCCTTCGCGGTCGAGCAGCTTGACGGTGCCCATCTCGCGCAGGTACATGCGCACCGGGTCGTTGGTCTTTTCGAGCAGCGCCGGATCAATCAACGGTGACCCCGGTACCGGTTCGGGCGTCTCCTGACGCTCGCCGGGAGCCACCTCCTCCCCGATGACGGCAAGCTTCTCCATCGTCTCGACAATCTCGATGTCGTTCTCGGTGAAGCGGAGGTAGATTTCGTCGAGTTCCTCGGCTGTCGAGGATGCTTCCTCAGGCAGGACCTCCAGGATCTCGTCCACGAGCACATAGCCGCGCTCGCGGCCGAGACCGATGAGGCGTCCGAGCTCGACGTACTTCTCCTCGACGGTAAGAGCGAGAGCGTCTCGGGAGCGCTGCTCCTCAGCGAGCGTCGCCTGGCTGTCTGAACGCTCGTCCACCCTGCGTTGCCTGGTCGGCCTGCGCCGGGCCTCCGCTCGCGAGTGCGGTCCAGGCTTCGTCGCTCGGCTGACGAAATGCGCCCTCGCCTTCACGCGCGCCAGCAGCGCGGCCGGTCGTGCGGCGGGCTTACGCCGTGCCGGCGCCACAGCCGAACGTCGCGGGGCGACCCGCTTAACCACGGTGATCGCGCGCTTTGGCCTTGGGCGGCCTGCCTTGGAGGTGACCTTCGGAGCGGGCTTGATCGGCGGCCGCGTCTTGGAGACGGCACGAACCACACCGGCCCTGGGCCGGGCAGGCGGCTTGCGCAGCGTGGCACCTGGACGCCGCTTCTGGCTGGCGGTTGTCCGCCGTTGCGCGCCGCCCTTGGTCGCTGTGCGAGCTTTTAGCGTTCGCCGCGCGGTTGGCGACTTTCGGCCAGCAGGCTTTGCATCTCGCGGGTCAGTTGCGAAAGCTTGTTTTTTTGGCCTTGCTGTTCGGCGGTCGCGATTTCCTGGCTGAGCTCGGCGAGCCGCCGTTTTCGGTGTTTTTCCCAAATTTCCCTCATTACCAGCGTGAGGTGTTCTTCACTGGTTTCCGGCACCTCATGCTCAAGTGCGGCGAGGATCCGCCGCCCTTCATGCTCGTCAATCTCGGACGTAACCGCCGAAATTTCAAGGGTCTCACCACTTTCGGCCCGACGCAAGAGGGCGGAAAAGATGGCCCGGCTGGCTGGGTGATCAAGCGCCGCGGCCGGCACATTCCGGACCAGTTCGGCCCGACGGTCCACCGCCACGTCGAGCAACAGGGAGCGCAGCAGCGCCATTTCGCCCGCCGGCGGCAGGCTTTCGGGTGCCTCGCCACCAACCGCGACGCGCGCCGCCGTGACCGCGCCGAGTTGCTCGAGCGGCACACCGGCGCCACGGGCGAGCGCCTCCCGCATCCCATAGCGCCGCACCGGGTCCGGGCATGCGTCAACGATCTCCAAGTAACGCAATAGGTTACCACGGCGGGCCTGGCGCGTGCCGCCCATCTCAGCAAGCAGGAAATCGGGCGCGGAGAGGGCGGCATCTACCCTGGCCCGGAACGCCTCGGCGCCCTCCTGGCGGGCAATGTCATCCGGGTCGCGACCCTGCGGCAGGAGAAGCACGCTGACGTCCAGGTTCGCCCCCAGCAGCGTGCGGATGGAGTTGACTGCGGCTTGGCGGCCGGCGGCGTCACCGTCGAAGCACACCACGACGCGCGGGCAACGCCTCGCTAGCTCGCGGGCATGATGTTCAGAGAGAGTGGTGCCCAGCGTGGCGACGGTCTCTGTCAAACCGGCCTGGTGGAGCGCGAGGCAGTCAAAATAGCCCTCCACCACGATCGCCCGTCCCGCCTGCCCGAACACCCGTGCCGCGCGGTCGAGGGCGAAAAGCACGTGGCTCTTGGAGAAGATCACGGACTCGGGGGAGTTCAGGTACTTCGGCGTCTCGTCGCCCACGCTCCGTCCCCCGAACGCAATCAGGCCGCCACGCACCGAGCGGATCGGAATCGTGACCCGGTCGCGGAAGCGGTCCCAGAGACGCCCGCCCTCCCCCTCGACAACCAGCCCTGCCGTGACGAGCAGCCGCTCAGCAAAGCGCCGGTGCAACTCATCGTGCAGCGCGCGCCACTCGCCGCGGGCGAAGCCAAGGCCGTACTCGGTCGCGGCTGCGAGCGTGACCCCGCGCCGTTCAAGGAAGGCGCGCGGTCGGTCCTCGCTCACCTGGCGGGCGAAGATTGCCTGCGCCGCGCCCAGAACCTCGCCGATCTGGTCATGCTCGTCCTTGCGTCGCTTGGCTTCGGGCGATGCCGGTGGGAGATGGATTCCGGAGCGGTGCGCAAGACGCTCGACCGCCTCCGCGAACTGAACATGCTCAAGCTCCATCACGAAGTCAATCACGTCGCCGCCGCGCTTGCAGCCGAAGCAGTAATACGTCCCTTTCTCACGCGAGACGTTGAATGATGGTGTTTTCTCGCCGTGGAACGGGCACAAGCCGACGTGGTTGCGGCCGACCTTGCGCAGGGTTAGGTGCTCGCCGACGATCGTCACGATGTCGGCCGCTTCGCGCACCTGGTCGAGCACTCGGCGCGAGAGGTCGTACTCGCTCATTTCGGCCCTCCGGCCCCGCACGGCACAGGAAATGAGATCAAGCGCACCGAGAATGACAAGGCCGGCGTGGCGACGACCCCTGTCGCTTCACAACCTCTCGTCTCCGACCGCTGCGTGCTGAACCGTGTCATTGCAGTTCGACCTCGGTGACGCCGGTGCCGCCGCGAAACTGCGGCGGGTGGGCGAACGCGCTTACATGAGGATGCCCCTTGAGGGTTTCCTGGACAAGGCGTCGGAGCGTGCCGGTGCCGTGCCCGTGCACGATGCGCACGTGCGCCAGTCCGGCGAGCACGGCACGGTCGAGAAACCGCGTCAACTCCTCGCGCGCGTCCTCCTGCGTGAAGCCGAGGAGCTTGAGTTCCGTGGCGGCTTCCTCGCCCCCGGACACGACGACGCTCGCGTCAGCACCCGTACTAGGGGTCTCAACCAGCTCACACGCCGAGCGCTCCACCCAGAGGCGCTTGCCGCCGACAAGGATCTCGACACGGTCGCCCACGATGCGGCTCACCACGCCGGACGAGCGCGCGTCGTGCAGCCGCACCCGCGCGCCCGCGCTCAGGTCCGGCACAGCCGAAGAGGGTGCGGGCTCTTCCTCCGTGAGCCGAAGGGTGGCGCGGCGCAGGCTGGCCTGGCGCTTCTTGCCCGGGATCTCGCCGCGCTCACGGGCCTGGCGCAGTTCCTCGAGTGCCGCGGCAAGCTGTTCCGTGGCCCGCCGCCGCAACCGCTCGCGCTCGGCCGCCAACGTCTGCTTCAGCACCTCTCGCTCTGCCACAAAGCGCCCGCGCTCGTGATCCGCTTCACGCTGCGCACGGACGCTTTCGCTCCGTGCGTCATCGAGCACCCTCTGCGCCTGCCGCAGCCGGTCGCGCTCCTCCTGCAGCGCTGCCAGGTAGGCGTCGATTGCCAGGTAGGCGTCTGAAAGCAGCGAGCGCGCGCGTTCGATCACGGTCGGCGCGACGCCGCAGGTCGCGGCGATGGCGAGGCCATGAGAGCGGCCCGGGGTTCCAAGGTTGAGCCGGTAGGTCGGGCGTCCGCCTTCCTCGTCGTAGCCCATTGCTGCATTCACCGCGCCGGGAAGGTTCTCGAGGCGGGCTGCGACCGTGACCAGGTGAGCGGTCGCTACGACCCAGCAGCCGTGACGTGCGAGCTCCTCGAGCAGCGCGGCGGCCAGCGCCGCACCCTCCTCGGGATCGGTGCCGGATCCAAGCTCGTCGTAGAGCACGAGCGTGTCGCCGTCTACCTCTGTGAGCAGTGCGGCGGTCGCTCGCATGGCGGCCGAGAACGTTGACAGGTCGGAGAACAGATTCTGCTCGTCCCCAATGTGACACCAGATGCGCGAGAAACGGGGCAGCGCGCTGCCCTCTCCCGTGAGCACCGGGACGCCGACCTGGGCCATGAGCACGGCCAACCCGATCGTCTTCAGCGCCACCGTTTTGCCGCCCGCGTTAGGGCCGGAAAGCAGCACAAGCCGCTGGCCTGGCGACAGATCGAGGTCAAGCGGCACAACCGGTCGCCTGTTTCCGGACTCACCGAGAACCTCGCGCCGGACGTTCGCCAGCGCCGGATCGAGGAGAGGGTGACGGGCGCCGGCGAGACGAATGCTGACGCCCGCACCGGGCGCGAGCAGGATGGCGCCGGCAGCGTCGCCAAAGAGCACGCGCGCCTGTGCGGCATCGAGGCGCGCAACGGCGGCCACCGCCTGCAACAGCTCGTCGCGTTGGCGGTGAAAGGCCGCCGCCACCTCAGTGCGCACGCGCTCCTCTTCCGCACGGGCGCGCGCCGTCGCCTCGGCAAGTCCGTTGTTGAGCTCGACCACAGCGAGCGGCTCGAGGAAGACCGTATTGCCGGTGGCAGAAACGTCGAGCACAAGACCAGGCGTGAGGCGTCGCTCGGAGATAGGCACCGGCAGGCAGTAGCGGTCACGGCGCAGCGTGTACGGCGCCGCGATGCCCTGCTGCCGGCGGAGCTGATCGAGCGCGCTCACGATTGTGTGCCGGTGCCTCTCCTGCGTCGCCCGCGCATGGGCGAGCTCGGGCGAGGCGGTGTCGAGCACCTCGCCTTCGGCCCCGATTCTGAGCTCGCAGAACGCGAGCAGGGCCTCAAAGAGCGGCAGTTCCGCCACGCAGCGCGAGAGCTCGGGTGCGAGCAACTCGCGTGCGAGTGTGCGCCGCACGTCTACGACGCCGCGGACGAGGCCGATGAGCGCGGCCAGCTCGCCCGGCGTGCCTTGGACAGCCTCATCCCCGGCAAGGATGTCGGCGGCGTCGAGGCCGGCAAAGACAAAGCGGCCGTGCTCGGCGACAAACGCCGTAAGCTCGGCGGTGAGGGCGTACGAGCGTTCACCGGCGCCCGCGGCGAAGCTGGGCTTTGTGGCGAGCATCTCGCCCCGGCCGCGAGCGCTGCGTGCGAAGGCGCCGACAAGCTCGAGAACGCGCGTGAACTCCAGGGCGTCTGGGTGCAATGTCACTGCAGTGCTGCGGCGGCTAGAGCAGCCCCGCCTTGCGTTGCTGGGCCAGCTTGCGGAGGAGCTTCTTGCGCGCCTGCACAAGCTTGCGCTTGCGCCGAACACTGGGCTTCTCGTAGTGCTGGCGCTTCTTGATCTCCGACAGGATGCCGGCCTTCTCGCACTTCCGCTTGAAGCGACGGAGAGCTTGCTCGAAGGACTCGTTATCCCGTACGTGCACCACTGTTGGCACGGCGCGTTCTCACCCCCCCTCTGCGCTGGTTTTGCCGAGCCCTTTGAGGGCGCCGGCGCGCGAAACAGCAGGTTGAATAGCGTAGCAAACGGCGGACCCAACGGTCAACTATGAGGAGCGCTCACGTCCTGGGCGAGCACGCCGAGCGCGCGGAGCCGCCTCGCAATCACACGTTCCTTGACAGGCTTTACACGTGACACCGATAATCGCGGCTGAGCGCTTCGCGGGAGGCCCCCATGGAATCGCATCAAGAGTTGCTTGCCGAGTTGCAGGAGCTTCGTCAGGCTGCAGCAGGCGTGCTACGCGCCAAGCTGGAGGCGCTCGCAAGCCAGATCAACGAGCTTGCTTCGCGAACCGCCAGCGACCTCGGGGTGGTTGTACCTCCTGACTTGGAGACACTACTGCCGCTCGGTCCGGTCGCGGCCCGCCTTGACAAGCTGGCAAAGTTGCCTCCCCCCTCCCCATCTGTTGACCTCGGTGCGGTGCGCCGTCTGGCCGTGGGGCGGGCCCAGTCTGAGGTGCTGCACGAGTTCCTGCACCAGCTCGCGCCGTTGTGCGGGGCGCGCGCGATCGTGGTGCTGCGCGAGGGAATCGTCGCAGGCTGGGCGGGCAGCGGCTTCCCGGGAGCGGACTCGGTCCGACATTGGGCGGCAGCAGTGAGCGACTCGCCAGCGCTGGCGCACGCCGCCGGAGGCACGCCCACGCTGGTGGACCTTGCGTCAGACAAAGCGCTGGGAGAGTGGTTCGGCCGCGCCGGCCGGGCGCTGCTGGTACCCATGTCGATGCGAGGCAGGATCGTCGGCATTCTCGTCGCCACCGAGGGCCCAGAGAGGTTCGACCCGACCAGTGTGCAGATCGCCACCTTCGTTGTGGGATTGCTGCTTGAGACCCTGAGCACCCGCCAGGGTGCGCTGGTGCCGGCGCTGCTCGACCCCGTCACCGTTGCCGCGGCTCCTACGACGCCTCCCGAACTGCAGGACTTTACCCCGCCAGTTTTCGAACCGCCGGTCGAGATCCCGGCGCGGGGTCCGGAGCAGGTGCCTCTTGCCGCGATGATGGACAGGCTCGAGCTGCAAATGCCGGTCATTGGCGAGATCCCACCGGCGCCCACCTTCGTGCCGCCTCCCCCCGTACCAACGCCGAGCGTGCCTCCGGCACCGGCGGTGCCGCCGCCTGCAGCGCCACCCGCAGTCGCCGATGACGAAGCGAAGCACCAGGAGGCGCGCCGCTTTGCCCGTCTGCTTGTCTCCGAGATTCGCCTCTACAACGAGCACGCGGTGCAGGAAGGAAAGGCGACGCGTGACATCTACGCTCGCCTGCGGGAGGACATCGACCGCTCGCGGGAGATGTACGAGCAAAGGGTCTCGGCCGAGATTCGCGCCCGCACCAACTACTTCAACGACGAGATGGTACGAATCCTGGCGGATGGCAACCCCGAAGCGCTCGGGACGTGACCTGAGGCCCCGGGCCGTCGTTGCGCTCCTTTTGGTTGCGTCCGCCATGGCGTGCCGGCCGACGCCGCGGCCGAGTCTGGCGCATGCATTCGCGGTCAGAGGCAGCGTCCAGGAGCGGGCCAAGGCGTTCATGCAGGTGGCCATCAACGGCACGCCCGCGGAGAGCCGTCGCGCCGCGCTGCTCGCTGGCGTGTTCGCGGCTGAGGCGCGCGCACCTGCGGCTGCGCTGCACGCTTACGCGATCGCGGCGCCAGAAGGCGCGCTCGCCCGCCTCGCCGCGCGACGCCTTGAGGATGCACTTGCTGGCGCAGGGGCGCCGCTCGCGACGTGGCAGGCGGCGGCTGCAGCGCGCTTTCTCAGCACGAGCGAGCGCACGCGTCTGCTGTTGCACGGTGCCGAGGTGCTGGCGGCGCGTTTCGACTTTTCGGCAGCGGTGTCCTGCCTGCCGCCACTCGCAGGCCTGCGCGGCGATGATGTGCCACGTGCCCTGGCGGTGCGAGCGCGCCTCAACGACCCTGATGGCAGCGCCGCACTGCGTCGCTTGGCTGTGGAGTGGCCAGGAGTGTTTGTCGCCGCGTTCCCCGACCGCGACGTCTCGGCGCTGAAGCCACCCTTTTCCGCCGCCGAGTGGGCGGCGCACGCGGCCGGCTGGCTCGCAGCCGGAGATGCCGACAAGGCGCTGCGGGCCGCCTCGCGTGCCGACACCGAGGCGGCTGCCGTTGGAGCCAGGGCTGCGCTCCGACTGCACCGTCCACGCGTTGCGCTGTGGTGGGCGGACCGCGGCGGGCGACGCTGCTCCGACTGCCTGCTCGAGCGTGTAGACGTGCTCCGGCAGATCGCGTGGGCGGCGGGCGTCGGCGAGCGCCGCAGCCGTTTTGCTGAGCTGCTGCAGACGGCCACACGCGCCCGCGGCGCGGCCGTCGCGAACGATGAGGGCCGCGTGGAAATCCTGCTCGCCGAGGCGCTCACCGAGCTCGGACGGTTTGCCGATGCCGCTCCCCACTTGGACAGGGAGGCGGCGCGCAGCCAGCCGCGCTGGGAGTGGATTTGGCGCCGCTGGGTCATGCTCCAAGCGGCGCAACAACGCCCGGTGCGGGGCATGCCGGCAGTCGCCGCGAGCGGCAAGAACAGCCGCGGGGCAAGGCTAGCGTTGTTCTGGCAGGCGCACGCGGCCGCGCGTAGCGGCGACCAAAGTGGCCTCGAGACGTTGGCCGTGAGCGGCTTCCCTGACCTGCCGGCGCTGTGGGCGGCGCGCGAGCTGGGACGAACCGTGGCGGCGTTCAGGACGGTGAAGGGGACGCCGGTCGTTGCGCCGCCGGCGTGGGCCACTGACCTGATGAGCGCCGGGCGCGTGGCGGACGTCGTGGTCGCGTGGCGGGCGGAGCTCGAAGCGGCCGGAAACAACCCCGGCTGGCTCGGGCTGGCAGCACTGGCGCAGCCGCCACCGCTCGAAACGATCCCGCTGCTCGTGCGGGGTGAGCCTCGCCTGCTCTCGGGCCCCTGGCAGGGCGTGCCAGAGGAGCTGCTGCGGTGCTACCTGCCGTTGCTGTGGCGCCGCGAGCTTGAGGAGGCGGCGCAGATCAGCCACGTGCCGCCGTGGCTGTTGGCGGGGCTGGTACGGCAGGAGTCGGCGTGGAACCCGCGGGCGCGCTCCGCCGCGGGTGCGCTCGGTCTCGCTCAGGTGTTACCGGGCGCTGGTGTCGAGGTGGCGCGCGATCTGCCAGCGAGCGTTGCGTTGCGCGGCGACCTCTTCGATCCTGCGCGTAACCTGGCCGTGGGCGCAGCGCTGCTGGCGCGCTGGCGGCGCGACTTCTCCGGCTCGTGGGAGGCGGCGCTGGCTGCATACAACGCCGGCGAACGGAGGATCCGCGAGACCTGGGAGAGCACCGGCCGAAAAGGCGGGCCGTTCTTCGTCGAAGCGCTGGAGATCCCGGAGACCTGGGACTACGTCCACCGCGTCGTCCTGCTTGCCGAGGGCTACCGCATGCTGTACTGGCCGGAAGGGAGAGCGTACCCATGGACGTGATCGGGGTTTCGTCGCAGCGCCGGCGCCAACTCATGGATGTCACCAGCTTCGTTCAGGAGGCGGTGGCGGCCTCCGAGGTCACGGAAGGTCTGTGCCACGTATGCGCGCCGCACACCACGGCTGCCATCCTGCTCAATGAGAACGCAGATCCTGCCGTCGGCGAGGACATCCTGCAGGCGCTCGAGGCGATGCTCCCTGCGGTGCGTTGGCGTCACAGCGAGGGCAACTCTGACGCCCACGTCCTGAGCACGCTGGTCGGCGCGTCGGTGATGGTGCCGATCGCCGAGGGTGAGCTTGCGCTGGGGCGCTGGCAGGCCATCTACCTGCTCGAACTCGATGGCCCGCGCCGGCGTGAGATCCGGATCACCTGCCTGCGCGCATAACATAGGCTGTGTCAGATCGTCCCGCTACCAACGGCCTCAAGGCAGGGCACTGCTAACGCAGCGTGCGCGCGACTCGGCGGTAGAGCGAGGCGAGCCGGCCCACGCGCATCTCGGCGGTAAACCTGCGGCGCACGACCTTGCGCGCGGCCGCTCCGACACGCTCGGACAGAGCCCGGTCGCGCAGCAGACGGCTGATCGCGGCGGCGAGCGTGCGCTCCTCGCGCGGCGGTACCAGGAGGCCCGACACCTTGTCGGTGATGAGCTCCTGGTTTCCTCCGGCGGTCGTTGCCACAACCGGGCGGCCGAGAGCCATCGCTTCCCGCAACGTGCCTGAGATCCCAGTTCCAGCCCACGAGGCGTCCACGACCACGTCGCACGCTGAGAGTACGTCGGGTATGTCGCGCCGCGCCAACGTTGCGCACACGGCGCTGGCGAGGCCCATCTCACGGGCAAGCTCGAGCACGCCGCAGCGCTGGCGTTCCGAAGTGCACGCGACCAGGAGCAGACAGGCCTTGGGATGGTCAGCACGCACGGCTGGGAAAGCCTGCAAGAGCTCCTTCCACCCTTTCCAGTCGCGCATGCCGACCTGGCCGACGACCAGGGCGTCGGCCGGAATCCCAACCTCTGCGCGGGCCTTGGCTGGACTGGTACGGGTCGGGTCGAAGCGTGCGAGATCCACACCCGCGTACACGACCTCGATTGTGTGCGGCGCCACCTTCGCCTCCGTGATGAGAGCGCGGCGGATGCTCTCAGCCTCTGCCACGATGCGGCGGACGCGCCGGGCGCGGAACTTGAGTGCCGACCACCGGCTGAGACGGAAGGAATGCCCACGGTTGACGAGGAGACCGAAGCTGGCGCCGAGCTCGAGGGCTCCGAGTGCGATCGCGTGCGCCGTGCCATCGAACGCGTGCACGATGTCGAGGGCGTGGCGCTCGGCGACGAGTCGCAGGCGGCGCATCGAGCCGACGTCGAACTCGAAGCGCAGCGGCAACGGCAGGTGCTGAACGCCGGCCTCTGCGCACAAGCGGGTGATTTCGCTGCTGCCGCGCGTGATCACGAGCACGCGGTGCCCGTGCGCAGCGAGGCCGCGCGCCGCATCGAGCGTCTGCACCATCGACCCCAAGGAAAGACTTGTTTCTCGCAGGACTACAGCGATCGCGAGGGGGGCGCGCATGGCTGAAAGCCTAATGGGGCGGGCGTGCACGTTTGAGCACGCCCGCCCTGAGAACGACGAAGAACCTACATGACCGCCGTCGGCGGCGCCGGCTCATCGGGCGAGCCGGCCTTGCGTAGTGGAACCGCGATCAGGTACCAGACAATGACCGCGACCACGGGCACGGAGAGCACCTGGGCTAAGGGTGCATTGAGGAGCGGAATGACCGTCGAGAAGCCTGGGAGGCTCCAGAATTCGTGGCTGCTCCTGAAATAGATGACCGCCGCCACGACAAGGCCGGTGAGCGACTGACCCGCGATCAGGCCAGAAGCCGCGAGGATGCCCGCGTTTTCGACGCGCGCCTTCTGCGCCGCGTTGTAGCCACGCTTGTCGCGCATCTTGTCGACGATGCCGCGGATCGCGCTGCCGACGAAGATAGCGAACGTGGTCTCCAGTGGCAGGTACATACCGACCGCAAAAAGCATGGGCGAACGAACCTTGATGAGGATGAGAGAAACACCCATGGCGATGCCAACCAGAACGAGTGGCCAAGCCATCTCGCCCCCTACGATCCCCTGCGAGAGTGCAGCCATCAGACCAGCCTGCGGCGCCGGGTAGGTCCTGCCGCCGAAGCCACCTGCGGCCCCGAATTGAGCCACGTCCGACGTGTGCATCATATAGAAGGGGAAGAACATAAAGAGGCCCGCGGCAGCGACGCCGATGAGATCGCCCGCCTGCATCTTCCACGGCGTGCCACCGAGGATGTGACCAACCTTGAGGTCCTGCAACATCTCGCCGGCCACTGCCGCGGACACGCAGCCGATCGCAGCGACGCCCAGTACCGCAGCAACCCCCTGGGGGCCCTTGGCGCCCACGATCACCATTGTGAGCGCGGCGATGATGGTCGTGGCGAGGGTTAGGCCAGAGAGCGGGTTGTTGGATGAGCCAATGGTTCCGACCAGGTTGCCGGACACAGCCGCAAAGAAAAAGCCCGTGATCAGCATGACAATGGCGGCAACCAACGCCGCCGTCATCTGACCGGTGAAGTAGAAATAGAGGGCGGTTATGAGGATGAACAAGGCGACAATGCCCGCGAGGACGTAGCCGAACTTGATGTCCTGCTCTGTGCGCTTGGTGGCAGCAGCGGCGGTCGCCGACTTCTTGACGTCCGCGACTGAGCGCCTCAGCCCTTCGGCGAGACGCTGCCGCATGCGATACAGGGTGTAGCAGGCGCCGACCAACATGCCGCCGACGGCAATGGGGCGGACAATGCGGCGGTAGATGGCGTCCACGAGCGCGGCCGAGTCCGGGACGCCATTGGCCGTGAACTGGTCGGCCATGCCCGGGCCCAGGAAGAAGACCAGCAGCGGCACGAACAGCCCCCACGCCAGCAGCCCACCCGCGAAATTGAGGGCGCCGAGCTCAGGGCCGATGATGTAGCCGACACCCAGGTAGGCGGGCGACACCGCCGGCGCGCTAAACGTGGACACGCCGCCGGCCTTAAGGATCTTGTTATCACCCTCCCCAAGTCGCAGGATGCTCCTCCCGACCTCTCCGACCTTGACGACGAAGGTGTTCGAGGCCCTAAAGACGCCCATGTTTCCGAGGAACTCGATCAGGGCGCCGACACCCATGGCACGGAAAAGCTGTAGTGCCGCCTCGGCACCTCTCTGACCAGCCATGTGGATCTCGCTCGCCGCCACCGACTCCGGGAACGGGAGCGTGGGATCCTCAACCATGACGCGACGGAGGACGGTCACAAACATGATGCCGAGGACGCCGCCGAGGACCATGAGTGCGGAGGCGAGCAGGTACTCCCTCATCATGTGCTGTGGGTCAAACTTCCACATCTTCAAGATGACGAAGGCGGGGAGGGTGAACGCCGCCCCGGCCGCCACCGACTCACCGATTGAGCCGACGGTACGGGCGAAATTCTCCTCGAGCAGCGAGCCCTTCATGAGCCGCAACACCGCCATGCCGATGACAGCGGCCGGGTAGGTGGCCGCGATCGTCATGCCGGCGCGAAGACCGAGGTAGGCATTGGCGGCGCCCAGAATCACGCACATGAAGAGACCGATGACGAGCGCTCGCAAGGTGAACTCGGTTTGGTTCGAGTCGGCGGGCACGTAGGACGTGAACTGCTTCTCGCTCATTGGCCTGACTCCTCCCTCGCTTGATTGCTTGCACCGCGGGCAGCGCGGTGCGGAACGTTGCCCGGCATTCTACACGGCGCACCATTCTCTGCGATGCAAGGCGAGACGCGGGCGCAGGCGAGAGGAGTGGCGAACCCCACGTTAGTCAGAAAAGAGCTTACCTTGATATCATTGCACTAAGATTTCTATCAATGTTACTTGACATAAGCACACTAATATTCTATATTGACTTCGGTACCGAGGCGGACTCACTTTACTCTTGGAGGACTAAGATGTCTTCTGTCAATAACTTCACGGTCAGGGCCGGAGAGGCCGTCCAGAGTGCTGTCGCTGCTGCGACCGGCCGTGGCAATCCCGAGACGCTGCCGCTCCACCTCCTGCAGCAGTTGCTCGAGCAGGAGGGTGGGCTGGCCCCTCGCCTGCTCGAGAAAGTCGGAGTACCGCTGACCCGCCTGCAGCAGGACGTGCGCGACGCCCTTGACCGTTTGCCAAGCGCGCAGGGCGGGGCTGAACCGCTCTCAGGCCGCGACTTCCGCAAGGTGCTCGACGCGGCCCAGAAGCTCGCGCTGCAGTTCCAAGACGAGTACGTCTCGGTCGAACACCTGCTGCTCGCGCTCACGGCCGTGATGGGGAACTCGGCCGAGCAGATCCTGCGCCGTTTCGGCGTCACCAAGGAGACGCTGCTGCGCGCGGTGCAGGAACTGCGCGGCTCGCACCGCGTGACTGACCAGGACCCGGAGGCCAAGCTCGACGCGCTCAAGAAGTACAGCCGCGACCTGACCGAGCTGGCGCGCGCGAACAAGCTCGATCCGGTGATCGGACGCGACGAGGAGATCCGGCGCGTGATGCAGGTGCTGACGCGCCGGACCAAGAACAACCCGGTCCTGATCGGCGAGCCCGGCGTGGGCAAGACCGCGGTGGCTGAAGGGCTCGCGTCCCGCATCGCCGCCGGCGACGTGCCCGAGTTGCTCAAGGGGCGACGCATCGTCGCCCTCGACATGGGTGCGCTCATCGCAGGCACAAAGTACCGCGGCGAGTTCGAGGATCGCCTGAAGGCGGTGATCAAGGAAGTAATCGACTCGGCGGGCGAGGTTGTGCTGTTCATTGACGAGATCCACACGCTGGTGGGCGCCGGCGCCGCCGAGGGTGCGATTGATGCCGCGAACCTGCTCAAGCCCGCGCTCGCGCGCGGCGAGTTGCATTGCATCGGCGCCACGACGTTGTCCGAGTACCGCAAGCACATCGAGAAGGATGCCGCGCTCGAGCGCCGCTTTCAGCCGGTGCTGGTGGGGGAGCCGTCAGTCGAGGATACGGTGGCGATCCTGCGCGGTCTCAAGGAACGCTACGAAGTCCACCACGGCGTGCGCATCACCGACACCGCGATCGTGGCGGCGGCGACGCTTTCGGCACGCTACATCACCGACCGTTTCCTGCCCGACAAGGCGATTGACCTGATCGACGAAGCCTCGTCGCGCCTGCGCATGGAGATCGACTCATTGCCGACCGAGATCGACGAGCTCGAGCGCAGCGCTCTTCTGATGGAGATCGAGAAGCGCGCCCTCGCCAAGGAGCAGGACAAGGCCTCGCGTGAGCGGCTGGCTGAGATAGACGGCCAACTCGCGGAGCTCAAGGAGCGCATCGGCGGGATGAAGGCGCAGTGGCAAACGGAGAAGAGCCTGATCGCGCGCATCCGCGCCCGCAAGGGCGAGATTGAGACGACCAAGGAGGCAGCCGAGCGCGCCCAGCGCGACGGCGATCTCGAGCGCGCGGCGCAGCTCCGCTACGGCGAACTCGTGCGGCTCAACAAGGAGCTGGAACAGGCCACGGACGCGCTCAAACAGCATCAGCAGGCGCACGGCTCCCTGCTCGCCGAGGAGGTCACCGAGGAGGCGATCGCCGAGGTCGTGGCGCGCTGGACCGGCATTCCGGTCGCCAAGCTCCTTGAAGGCGAGAAGGCCAAGCTGCTGCAGATGGAGGACCGTCTCAGGGCGCGCGTGGTCGGCCAGGACGAAGCCGTGAGCGCCGTCGCGACGGCGGTGCGCCGGGCCCGCGCCGGTCTCAAAGACCCCAACCGCCCGGTCGGATCGTTCCTCTTCCTTGGGCCTACCGGGGTGGGCAAGACTGAGCTTGCCCGCGCGCTTGCAGAGTTCCTCTTCGACGACGAGCACGCCATGATCCGGCTCGACATGTCGGAGTACATGGAGAAGCACGCCGTTGCGCGCATGATCGGTGCTCCTCCCGGGTACGTCGGCTTCGAAGAGGGCGGCCAGCTTACCGAAGCCGTGCGGCGGCGCCCCTACTCGGTCGTTCTCCTTGATGAAGTCGAGAAGGCACATGCGGACGTGTTCAACGTCCTGCTGCAGATCCTCGACGACGGCCGCCTTACCGACGGAAAAGGGCGCACGGTGGACTTCCGCAACGTCGTGGTGGTCATGACCTCCAATATCGCCTCGCACGTGATCCAGGAGTTCTCGGAGCGTGAGCGTGAGCGCATGCTGGAGACGGTCCAGCGCGAGCTCAAGGCCCACTTCCGGCCCGAGTTCCTGAACCGGGTGGACGAGGTGCTGGTCTTCCACCGCCTGCAGCCGGAGCACATCAGGGCGATCGTCAAGATCCAACTCGGGCGTCTGAACCAAATGCTTGCTGACCGCCACATCCACATTGAGGCCGACGACGCCGCGCTCGAGTTCCTCGCCCGCGAGGGCTACGACACCGACTTCGGTGCGCGGCCGCTCAAGCGCACGATCCAGCGCCTCGTGCAGGACCCACTCGCGCGCATGGTTCTCGCAGGCGAGGTCAGCGACGGCATGAGCATCCATCTTGGCCTCAAGGGTGGAAAACTGTCGCTCGTGGCCAAGCAGCAGGTGCGGCCGCCGAGCTGAGCAGCGCTGCATGCCAGCGCTGGCCACCGTCCACGAAGTTGCGCCGCTTCACGCCGCTGAAGACAGCCTTAATCGTCTGCACCACGCCACGCAGCAAAGAGACAACCCCCTGCGGTGGTCCGCCCCCTGCCAGCGATCGCGTTCGTCGCGATCGCAGCGGCAGTAGCCGCCGCGTTGCCGGTTCGCGCCCGCACCGACGCACGAGTGCTCCCGGCCTAATAAGATGTGTAGCGATGGCGACCGACCCGGCCCACCCCGTCCTGAGCGCCGAGGCCCTGTACGTCCGGCTTGGAGGCGCGGCGCTGCCGGCGCTGGCAAATCTATTCCTGACGCTTGAAGCCGGCGAGATCGTCGGCGTGTGCGGCGGCTCGGGCGGCGGCAAAACAACGTTACTGGCGGTGTTCTCTGGTCTCGTGCCGTGGGCGCGGCCGGGGAAAGTCTGGGGCGAGCTATGGCTCGGCGACGACGAGCTCTTTGACCTCGATCCGAGCCAACGCGCGTACCTGCTTGGGACCTGCCTCGACCGTCCCGAGGCTCAGCTCTTCCTCGCCACACCCCGGCAGGAGCTTGAGGCTGCAGCGCGCCTCCACCGCGGCGCGCCGCTGCACGATCGGCTCGTGACCGCGCTCGCGCTCCTGCCTCTGCTCGACCGTCGCATCAGGGAGCTGTCGTCGGGCGAGCGCCAACGCGTCGCGCTTGCAGCCACGCTCGCGGCCGCACCACGGCCGGTTCTGCTCGATGAGCCAACGGCACACCTCGACGAAGCCGGCGTTGGGGCGCTGGCAACCGTCCTGCGCGAGATACGCGAGCTCGGCGGCGCGGCGCTCGTGGTCGAGCATGCGGGTTGGCGCCTCGGCGATGCGGTGGATCGCTGGCTTGAGCTGCGCTCGGGAACGCTCTCACCCGTGCCGGCGCCGACACCACCGCCGTTTCTCTCGCCACACCCGGCGCGCGAGGAGATCGTGCTGCAAGCCGACAACGTGTCGCTGACGCGGGCAGGGCGCCGGCTCGTGGCCGACGCGTCGCTCTCGCTGCGTGCCGGCGAGATCGTGCTGCTGAGCGGACCGAACGGGGCGGGCAAGAGCTCGCTCGCTCGCGCGCTGGCCGGCTGGTCAAACAGCGGCGCCGGCGGATTGAAAATGACCGGCACGGTCCGCACGACCGGGCGCGTCACAATCATGTTGCCGGACACGGAGCTGCAGCTCTTTGCGGGCTCGGTCGCCGATGAAGTCGCCCTGGCAGGCGTGGACGAGCTTGGAGTCGCACGGACCTTGCGCCGCCACGGGCTCGAGGCGCTTGCCGGCCGGGCGCCCTGGACGCTGTCGCGAGGCGAACGCCAGCGTCTCGTACACGCGGCGCTCGACGCGCTCAGCCCGCGCGTGCTGATCGTCGACGAGCCGGCGCAAGGCCTTGACCCCGAGGCGATGGCGGAATTCGCGGCGCTGCTCCGCCGGCGCGCATCGCATGGTCGCGCTTACCTCATCGTGAGCCATCGGGACGAGCTCGCGCGTGCGGCCCATCGCGTGCTCTGGCTCGAAATGGGTGCGCTCTCCGAGGTGGGAGGCGCCCGGTGAGGGAGCAGCGCGCATGGACGTATGCGGCGCTCTTTGGCGCCCTCTGGGGCGCGGCCGAGGCATCGCTCGGGACGTTCCTTAAAGTCGCGCAGGTGCCGCTCGGAAGCGTGGTGATGGCCGCTCTCGGGGTGCTGTGCCTGGTGGCCGGGCGGCGGCTGCAGCCTGTACCAGGCCTCTGCCTGGTCATGGGCTGCGTGGCGGCATGCATCAAGGTGGCTGCGCTTGGTGGCCTCGTGCTCGGGCCGGTCGTTGGCATCCTCGTGGAGGCAGCCGCGCTCGAGCTGGCGATGCTTCTTGCGGGCGGCACAGCGATCGGTGCGTCGCTTGGCGGGGCGCTTGCGCTGGCCGCCGTGCCCGTGCACAAGCTCGTTGCGGTGCGTGTCGTCGCGGGGGCGGCAGGCGCCCGTGCCCTCGTGGTGGCGCTCGAGCGCGCGCTGGGCCGAATCGGCCTGCCCGCAACCTCTGTCGATGTCGCCGTGATCGTGCTTGCCGCGAGTGGCGCGTTGGGCGGCGCGTTCGGCCTGTGGTCGTGGCGGCTGGCGGGGCGGGTCGAGTGGCGCGTGCGGGGTCGGAGATGAAGACTGTCGGCGTCGGCTGTGCACTTGGCGCGCTTGCGTTGATCTTCGTGCCGGCCTGGGGACCGGCGGGTGCGATCGTGCTCGCGCTGCTTGCCGCGGCGTTGCTCGATCCTGCCGTCGTGCGGCGGGTGCTCCGTCCCGGAACGGTGCTCGCGGTCCCGCTCGCCGCGCTCTCAGTCGGCGTGCTCGCCGCCTGGCTGTCCGATCCCCGCAGCGGCGTGGCGGTCGGCGGCGGCATCGTGCTTCGGCTCATCACCGTGTTTCTGCTCGCTGGGTTGCTGGCGCGAAGCGTGGACTCGGAGGCGCTCGCGCGGACGGCGACACGCGCGCACATGCCGCGCTTCGGACTTGCCCTTGGCCTTGCCCTCAACGCCCTACCTCACGTCGGCGAAGCGCTGCGGGACGGTTGGGTTGCGCTGGCGGCGCGGCGTGGACGACGCCGGCCCCGTCTGCGTGACCTTCCCCGCCTGGCCGAGACCATGCTCGCCCACACTGCTCGCATCGCCGAGGAGGCGGCTGCCGCGGCCGCGCTGCGCGGGCACGCCGCCTTGCTGCGCCACGGCGAGCCACTCGCCGCTCCGGCAATCATGGTCGTAGTGACCGGCACTCCCGGCGCGGGCAAGACGCCGACGATGTTCAAGGCGGCCGCGCTGCTACGAGCGAGAGGCGTCACAGTTGCCGGCTTTGTGCAGATGCCGGTGCGGGGTCCGAAGGTCACCGAGGGGTTTGTGGTGCGCGACATCGTCAGCGGCGAAGAGTGCACACTGGCGCGGCGCGTGAGCGATGGACGCGGCGAGCACGGCACGCCGTTCCAGTTCGAGCGCTCAGGCTTCGCGCTTGCGGGGCGCGCCCTTACGCCGGTCGAGCCGCCGCAGGTGCTGTTCGCAGACGAGATCGGGCCGGTTGAGCTCCGTGGCGCGGGGCACATGCCGGCGCTGCGGCGAGCGCTTGGCCGTGCGCAGCTCCGCGCCGCCGTGGTGAGCGTACGCCGCCACCTGGTGCCGGCGTTCCTGGCTCAGCTCGCCGCGCCCGCGGCGGCGATCGTGGACGTGAGTGAGAGCGCCGATGCTGTCGCCGCAGTGCTGGCCGCGCTGGCACCGGTGCTGCCAGGGAACGTGGCGCTAAAATAAACGGAGGAGCGCTCTTGGCGGCGCACCGCTGCGGAGGCCGCCAACGCGCGCAAGATCGCTGTCATGCCCAGCATCGCCTTCACTCTGAACGGCCGGGCTGCGACGGCCACCTTCGAAGAGGGGATGTCCCTGCTCGAGACGCTGCGCACTGCGCTCGGCGTCACCTCGCCCAAGAACGGCTGCAGCCAGGGCTTCTGCGGCTGTTGCACGGTGCTTGTCGATGGCCGACCCGCGCTTGCGTGTCTGAAGCGGCCGCACGAGATCGCCGGCCGCGAGGTCACAACGCTTGAGGGCATTCCCGAGGCGCAGCGGCAGTTGCTCGCACGCGCCTTCGTGCAGGAAGGTGCCATCCAGTGCGGCTTCTGCACGCCTGGGATTCTGGTGCGGGCGAAGGCGCTGCTCGACCGCGGCAAGGGCCATGATCGCGGCGCGATCATGAAGGCGCTCGACGCACACCTCTGCCGCTGCACCGGCTACCTGCGCCTCGCGGACGCGATCGAGACCGCCGCTGACGGCTGGCGTGGAGACAGCCAAGAGTGTGCGGAGCCGCGGCGTGCGGATTATTTCGGCGCATGGCACGGACGCGCTCGAAATGAGGCCGCGGTTGTGGCCGGCGCCTGCGGGCACGGCGTCGGCGCGTCGCTCGGACGCTACCGCGGCGTCGAGCATGCGCTGGGCGAGCGCGTCTTCATTGCGGACATGACCGTGCCCGGCATGCTGCACGCTGCGGTGGTGCTCTCCGCCCATCCGCGCGCGCGGGTGCTCACGCTTGATCCCGCGCCGGCGCTCGCACTGCCCGGCGTGGCGCGGGTGCTCACGGCCGCCGATGTGCCGGGCAATCGCAAGGTCGGACTCCTTGTCCGTGACTGGCCGGTGTTCGTGGCGGTGGGTGAGACGACGCGCTGCGTCGGCGACGTGCTTGCGCTCGTGGTTGCTGACTCGGAGTTTCATGCGCGCCGGGCCGCCGACGCCGTGCGCGTGGATTACGAGGTACTTGCGCCGGTCACCTCACCGGAGGCGGCACTGGCGGCGGACGCGCCCCGCCTGCACGAGGGCGGCAACCTGCTCGAGGCGTGCACCTTTGCGCGCGGCGACGTGGACAAGGCCCTGGCGGCATCGGCCCACGTCGTGCACGAGTGCTTCCAGACCCAGCGCGTCGAACATGCGTTCCTCGAGCCCGAAGCCTGTCTCGCCGTACCGGAGCGGGGCGTCCTCAAGGTCTACTCGTGCGGGCAGGGCGTGCACGACGACCAGCAGCAGATCGCCGCCGTTCTCGGTGTGCCCCTGGAGAAGGTCGAGGTCGAGGTGGTCGCCACGGGCGGCGCCTTTGGCGGCAAGGAGGACCTCTCGATCCAAGCGCAGACGGCGCTCGCGGCGTGGCTGCTCAACCGGCCCGTGCGCTGCGTGCTGACGAGAGAACAGTCGATCCTAATGCACCCCAAGCGCCATCCGCTCACGCTCGACTACACCGCCGCCTGCGACGTCGAGGGACGACTCACCGCGGTGCGGGTGCGCATCCTCGGCGACACCGGGGCGTATGCCTCGGTGGGCGCCATGGTGTTGGAACGCGCCGCCGGGCACTCATGCGGTCCGTACCGTGTGCCCAACGTAAACGTCGAGGCGAAGACCGTCTACACGAACAACCCGCCCTCGGGCGCGATGCGCGGCTTCGGCGCCAACCAGGCTGCGTTCGCCATCGAAGGTGTGATGGATCTGTTGGCGGCGCGGGTCGGCGTCGATCGCTACGAGATCCGCGCTCGCAACGTGCTGCGTCCCGGCGACCGGTTCGCGACCGGGCAGATCATGACCGCCTCGTGCGGGATCAGCGAGACGCTCACCGCGGTGCGCGATGCGTTCAAGGCGGCAAGATACGCGGGCATCGCATGCGGGATCAAGAATACGGGCATCGGCAACGGCACGGCCGATGCCGGGCGCGTGCTGCTGCGGGTGCGGCCCGGAGAGCGACTCGAGGTCGTCACCGGCTTCACCGAGATGGGGCAGGGGCTGTTCACGGTGCTGCGGCAGGTGGTGGCGCAGGAGACCGGGCTCGATCCGGCGTGCATGGAGGTGACGACGCGCTCGGAGGTTGCTACGCTCTCGGGCATGACCACGGCCTCGCGCGCGACGGCGCTTGCGACCATGGCCGCGCGGCGCGCTGGGCAGAAACTCGCCCAGGCGCTGAGCGCCGGTACCCTCGCGGACCTTGCCGGGCAGGAGTACCAAGGCGAGTACGTGTGCGACTTCACCGTCAAACCCGGCACGGCGGTGGACAATCCGGTCACGCACATGACGTTCGGCTACGCGACCCAGGTTGTGATCCTCGACGACGCCGGGCGGCTGGCGAAGGTGGTAGCGGCGCACGATGTGGGCCGGGCGATCAACCCGCTCGCGTGCATGCAGCAGATCGAGGGCGCGGTGCACATGGGCCTGGGGTATGCGCTTTCGGAGGAACTGCCCTGCACCAATGGGCGCCCCGACTCGCTCCTGCTGCGCGACCTCGGCATCTTCAAGGCGTCGCAGATGCCCGCGGTGGACGTCATCCTGGTGGAAGTTCCGGACGAGGTCGGCGGCTACGGCGCCAAGGGTGTCGGCGAGATCGGCTTGGTGCCGACCGCGGCCGCTGTCGCCGGGGCGTTGTGGGCCTACGACGGCGTCCGACGGACGCGACTTCCCATGCGCGACGCTCCCGCTGCGACAGCACGAACAAAGCGCACGGAGAAGCCCAGGTCCTGAAGCAAACAGTGCCCACCAACTCGTCTTCGGCTTGAGTCGGCCGACAGCTTTTTCCGTGACCCGGACGCTAGCGCTGATAGAGAGGCGGCGACGACCTCTCGTTGCCGTGCACAGCGTGCCCGAGATCAGACGCTCATGTGACGTGCGTAGGTGAGCTGGCACGAACCGACGCGCTGGCCAGCGCTCCCAGCAGGGCACACGCGGAGAGCGCCAGCCACAGTGCCGGCCACGAGGCGTGCGCGTCGCGCATCGCGCCGATGGCAGTAGGCCCGGCGACGGTGCCGAGATTCGAAAGCGCAGTGATGAAGCCAAACGCAAAGCCGACGCGCTCGGCCGGCACCAGGCGCGACGGCAGCGCGTAGGTGGCGGGCTGCACGAGTGCGCCGCCCACGCCGACGAGCGTCATCGCCATGACCGGCGCGAGAAAGCCGCATGCCATTGCTCCCAGCACCCCGGCGAGCAGCAACATGCCGCCGCCACACCACAGCGCCGGTCGGCCGACTCGATCGATGGCGGCGCCGGCCAGTGGCGCGGCCACGAGCATGACCCAGGGGATCGCGGTAACGACGAGCAACCCGTGCGTGCCGCCAGCCCACTCCGGAGCGAACGTCAACGCGGAGGAGAACGCGGCAAAGAACAGCATCCACGTCACTCCGAGCGCAACGAGCCCCAACGGCAGCGACCACCCATCGCCCCTGGCGGCGTTGGCCGCTGCGGCGCCGCCTGCCGGCGTGACCACGAGATGAAGCGGCAGTGCCACAACCACGAGGACCGCGAGCGCGAGCAACTCGCCACGCCAGCCCAGGAGCGCGACCAGCCAGGGGTGGAGCGAGAACATCGCGATCATGCTCGCCGGGTAGACCGCCATGAACAAACCCATGGCGAGGGCGAGCTCGCGTCCGGCGAACGCCTGCGCGATCAACCGCGCCAAGAGCACGTTGAGCACGAGACCGCCGATGCCGAAGAGCACGCGCCCCAGCATCAGCCATCCGTACGCCGGGGCGACGGCGAACACGGCCGCCCCAAGCGCCATCACGGCAAGGCCGCTCGCGCCGGCACCCCGCGCCGGCCAGCGGTCCACAGCGGCGCCGAGCGGGATCGAGAGCACGATCGCGGGCACAGCGATGGCGCCCATGAGCACGCCGATCTCCAGGTTGGAGAGCATGAACGCCGTCCGCAGCGCCGGCACGAGCGGAGGCACCACAAAGAAGGTGGCGCCGACCGCGAAGAAGCTCACCGCGGCGCTGAGCAGGATGAGCCAGCGGCGGGAGGCGAGATCAGCGGGGGGCACGGATGGGAAGGGTATACCACTGCTGCAGAGGCGCAAACGCCCGGGCGAGCGCCCTCAGTCAGGGAAGATGAGCGCTCGCCGGACCAGCGGCTTCACGAGGGCTTCTGGCGGCCGAGGATCAACTTCTGCGCGCCGGTGGCCGGGTTGAGGCACACGAGCGCCCCCTCCCGCGTCAGGAACAGCCACGCGGCTGGGCTGCCGGGCTCACGGGCGGCCATGCTGGAGAGCGTCTGCCACCACGGGAACTCCGCCGGCCGGAGACCTGTGGCAAGCGGCCGCACCGTGCCGGTGTTGACGTCCACGATCGCGACGTCGCCGCCATGGTGGAGGAAGCCCTCGCCCTCTGCAGACCGACCGGTCGCGATCACGAGCTGAGCCGGTGCCACCTCGCCGCTGGACCACACCGTTGACCAGCGCCCAAGCGAAATCGCCCTCTCCTCGCTGCCCTCGGGCGAGAAGACGTAGAGCGAAGCCTGGCCGTCCCGGCTCCCAGCGACCACGACTCGGCCGTCGGCCAGGAAGCGGCGCGTCATCGCCCACGGCGACGCTGCCGTGCCTAGCGCTGCGAGCCGTGCGCCGGTGCGGCCATCGTGCAGGCTTGTCAGCCAGGTGAGCGAGCCGCGATCGCGTTGTGCGACAAGCAAGCGGTTCCGCAAGGCGGCGGCCAACTCTGGTTTCTCGTACCCGGTTGCAGGCGCGATGCGACCGGTCTCCTGCAGCCGCCGAGACGCGATGTCGAAGCTCAGGATCGCGAGCGTTCCGCTCTCACCCCGTTCGTCATCGGGCCTGAAATGAAACATGCGCAGCTCGTTCGCGCTCAAGAAGTAGCTCCGTCGCCATAGGAGGTAGCTCCGCTCCCCTCCAGGGACGCGGGCGGCGGCGAGCAGCTTGAGCGCGGGGAGCGCGTAAACGGAGACCATCATCCCGTCCAGGATCGCAAGGCGATCACCGGCGGGAGCGAGCACGAGCTCACCGCCGGATCCGGGGAGGGTCAGGATCGTGGCCTCCGGCACCGGGTTGGGCTGCGAGAGGTCGGCGGTCATGAGCTGCGCCTCGCGGCCGTCCGACTCCCACCACAGCGCCCGGCTCCCGTCGCTGGTGAAGACCGCTGCCCGCGCCCAGTACCCTGTGCCAAGACGGACGTAGCGCGTGCCCGCGGTGTCGAGAACAAAGCTCGCGCAGGCGTAGGGACCGCGGCCGCCGACGTTGCCGTCAACCCATGCCCACGCGCGGCGGGGAGCGGCCGCCAACGCGGTCACGTTGCGCAGGTCCGCCGGCGTCGGCGTCACCGCCCAGTGGCTGTAGACAGCCGCCGCGACGGTCGCCGGCACGAGCACGCCCCAGAGCGTGAGCGAGAGCCAGCGGTGGCCGGCGCGCAGGTCGCTGCGGCCGCGCACGGTCTGCACGAGGCCGGCAAGGGCAAGCGCCACCGCGAGGGCGGCGGCAAGGCAGACGGCTGTTATCGTCATTACCTCGGTGAAGCTGACCATGAGCTGGTGCAGCGCCCGCCATGCCAGGTACACGACAACGGCAAAGAGCACGACGTCGATCACCGGCCACCAGGAGCGGTCGCGCCACATCACTCCGACGTCATGAGCCAGGTGCAGGAGCACGAAGCCGAGTGCGGCGAGCAGGCCGAGCGTGAGCGCCAGGTCGCGCGCCGCCCAGCGCTGGTCGCCCATGGTGGCGCTGATCACGGTTGCGGGCGCGAGCACGATGAACGCCATCGCAAGGATGAGCGCGAACGCCGCCATCATCTTGCCGACCCATAAGGCGGTGGAAGAGATCGGCCGTGACAGGTAGAACCCGACGCGTCCGTCGGCGAGGTCGCGCCCGAGCACGGTGGCGCCGAGCGTGACGGCGGCCAGTACGGTGAGCGTGCAGGCGATGATGCCCGCTGCGAGCAGGCGCACGTCGCCGGCCGGGTAGCGTGAGATGCCGGGCAGAAACGGTGCGAGCAGCGGCAGCAGCGCGGCGAGCGCCGCCGCGACCAGGTAGGCACGCTGTTCCCAGAGCTCACGGCGCGCGACGACAAGCGCGGTTCTCATGGCTGACCTCCTCTTCCGTTGCCGGCCAGCGCCAGGAAGATGTCCTCGAGCGACATCGGCTCGGCGTTGGCGCCGGCCATGCCCTCGCGCGCTAACAACGCGGCGAAGCGCTCCTGGGTGAAGTTGTCCACGACCACCTCGGCGCCCCAGGGCCAGGGCGCGCTGTGCACGACATGCAGGGGAGCAAGTGAGGCCGTGCCAAGATCTGCGCTGACCTGAATGCCGCGCCAGCGCGCCTTGAGCTCCTCGAGCGTCTCGTCCACGAGCAGGCGTCCCAAGTGCAGCACCGCGACGCGCTCGGCGATCCCCTCCACGCCGGCAAGGTCGTGGCTGGTGAGAAACACGCTCGTGCCCCGGTCGGCGAGTTCCGCGATGAGCTCATCGAAAACCGCCCTTCGCGCCACCGGATCAAGCCCGAGGGTGGGGTCGTCGAGGACGAGTAACTCGGGGCTCGCGCCGAGCGCCAGGGCCAGCGAAACCTGCGCGCGTTCGCCCTTGGAGAGGCGGCCGAACGGCAGCTCGAGCGGTACGTGAGCGCAACGCAGCCGTTCGAGCACGCCGGTGGCGTCCCAGCGCGGGTAAAGCTGGGCGCAAAAGGCGGCGAGCTGGCGAGCCGTCATCGTGACGGGCGCATCGGGCGACTCCGGCACGACCCCGATGCGCGCCATCGCGCGCGCTCGGGTGCGCCATGCGTCCTTGCCGAACAGTCGTGCTGTGCCAGCCGAGGGGCGTTGCTGGCCGAGCAGACAGCGCACGAGTGAGGACTTGCCGGCGCCGTTGCGGCCGACGAGCAGCGTTACCGAGCCGGCCGGCACGGCGAGCGTGACACCGTCAACCGCAATCACGTGATCGTAACGGACCGTGAGATGTTCGACGGCGGCCACTGGGCCGCCCGCAACCTGACCGCTCATGCTCCACCTCCGCGGCGCTCGCGCGCCAGCGTGCGCCAGGCGCTGCTCAGCTCGGCCGCCGCCTCGGGCTCGGTCGCGCCGGCGGTCACGGCGACCGCCGCGAAGCGCGTCGCCGCGGCGCGCACGATCTCGCGGCGCGCGCCCTTGCTCATGGTGGGTGGCGCATCGGCCACGAAGGTTCCCTCGCCGCGGCGCACCGCAAGCACGCGCGCTTCGACCAGGCGCTGGTACGCCTTTGCCGCCGTGGCCGGATTGATGCGCAGCGCGCGCGCCAGCTCGCGCACCGAGGGCACCGCAACGCCGGGCGCCAGCGCTCCGGCCGCCACCAGGCGTTGAATCCCCGCTTCGATCTGGCGCCAGATCGGGGTGGCATCGCTGGGATCGATGTGCAGGCCCGCTGTCATCACGCCGTCCTCCCCCGCCCCGTGTTCGGCGAGGTGTATTGCTGCTGTAATACACTATGTCGCGTGAGCGAACCTGTCAAGGGCTCAAATGTGACGGTTGTTCCAAGCGGCGGCGAGCGCCTCAGGGGTGTTGCAGTTCGCGCGCACGCCGGGGTCATCGACGGCGACATCGACGGATCCGACGGTGCGCAGCACCGTACGCAAGGTCGGGCCGGGAAGCTCGCCGGCGACGATGTGCTCGGCGGTGGTGCGCGCCAGCATCACCGGATGGCCGTGCCTGCCGGTGTACAGCGGCAGCGCCGCCGGCGCGTCAACCACCGCAAGTGCACGGACGCTGACGGCGCGCACGAGCGGGTGGTCGACCGGCAGCACGACCACGCGCTCCCAGGCCTGCTCATCGCAGAGCTGCTTCAAACCCAAGCGCAGGGAGTCGAACATCGCGAGGCCTGAGACCGGCAAGTGGAGTGCAGAGAAGGCCGGGCTCTCGAGCGGTGCCATGTCGGGCGGCAGAGTGGCGACGATCGGGGCCGCGCCTGCCTCGGCGAGCAGCTCGACACACGCTGCCAGGAAGCTGCGACCGTCGGGAAGCAATGCGAGCGCCTTGGGCGTGCCGTAGCGCTGGCCGGCACCGCCGGCGAGCACTAGCCCCGCGAAACGCGCCGCCATCCCTCGGGCACCTCGCCGGTGCGGTCAAGCCGGATCAGCTCGGCGACGATGGCGACGGCGATCTCCTCGGGGGTCACGGCGCCGAGGTCGAGACCGACGGGACAACGCAGCGCCGTCATGCGAGCGGCGCCGATGCCGGCGGCAGCGGCAGCATGCCGGATTGCCTCAGCTTTATTGCGCGAGCCGACGACGCCGACGCCGGCGAATGAGCGCGCGAGCGCCGCCAGCGCCCAGGCACCGTCCGCGGCCGCGTCGCCGGTGGCGACCACCACGTGCGTGCGCTCGGGATGCTCCCATCCTGCCAGCACGGCAGGGTCGGCGGTGGCGAGCGGCTCCACGCCGGCAAGGTCATGGACGCGCTCGGCATGAGCGGGGGAAGCGAGAGTGACACGGTAACCGGCATGAGTGCCGGCGCGCGCGACGGCCGTGCCGACGTGGCCGGCGCCGATGACGAGCAGCTGCCTTGGCGGCGCAAACTTTTCCAGCATCACCGTGACCGTCCCTCCGCAGTTGACCGGAACCTCGATCACCTGAGCAGCGTCGGGTCCGGTGAACATCGCTTCGGCGACTGTAAGCGTCCTGGCTTCAACCTCGCCGCCGCCGACGGTACCCGTGCGCACGCCGGACGCGGTCAGCAGCAGGCGGGCGGCGTCGCGTCGCGGCGCCGAACCGCGCACCGCGACCACGGTGGCGAGGACGCAAACATCGGCGGCATCGACCGCGTCAAGGAGTTGGCGCAGAACGCGCATGCCGCTCCCTTCGGTCCGGCTCGGCCACGTCCGCGAACGGGTGTCGGTCGCCGAGTGCCGCCACGATCACGGGCGGCGACAGGGGCAGGCGATCAATCTCGACGCCGAGCGCGTCGCAGACCGCGTTGCGCACCGCCGCTGCGATCGGGATAAGCGACGGCTCACCCACGCCCTTGGCGCCGTACGGCCCCCCTGCGCCCTCGCTCTCGACGACCGCAATGCGGATCAGCGGCGCATCGGCCGCGGTCGGGATCAGGTAATCGGTGAAGTTGGGGTTGAGCAGACGGCCACGGTCGAGCTTGAGCTCTTCGGTGACGCCCCAGCCCATGCCCTGCACGATGCCCCCCTGGATCTGCCCTTCGAGGGCGGCACGGTGGATGACGCGGCCGACATCGTGCGCGGCCGCAACCTCCTCGACGCGCACGAGGCCGAGGTCGGCGTCCACCTCGACGCGTGCCACGTGGCAGGCAACGGCGTAGAAGGCGTACGGATCGCCCTGGCCGGTGACGGCGTCATAACGCCGGGCGCGGGTACGGTGCCAGCCGGTGGCGATCGCCTCGATGCGGCGCGCCGCCATCTCCGCCGCCACCTGCGCGATCGGAACGCGCCGTCGCGGCCGTCCCGCCACGCGCGCCCAGCCGCGCGCGAGCACCACGTCCCTCGGCTTGCATCCCAGCAGCTCGGCCGCCACGGGGTCGAGACGCCGGCGCAGGGAGCGCACGGCGTCGAGGATCGCCATCCCCGACATGTGCGCGCCGCGCGAGGCCACCGTCGGGCCGGAGTCGGCGACGGTCGTGGTGTCGGGCTGCCAGACCTGGACCTGGGTGGGCTCGACGCCGAGCGCGTGCGCGGCGATCGTCTGTGCCGCCGTGAGGTTGCCCTGACCCATCTCGGTGAGACCGACCCGCACGACCACCGACCCGTCGGCCTGCAGGATCACGACGGCCGAGGAGCGGTCGAGGCGTTGCCCGCCGTGGTGCAGGTTGCAGCCGTAGAGCACGAAGCCGATGCCGATGCCGTGGCGGCGCAGTCCCTCGCCCTCGTGCGCCCGGCTGCGGGCGCTCTTCCAGCCGGCCAGCTCGGCGGCTTTCTCGAGGCAGGTGCGCGCCAGCACCGGTTTGGGCATGAGCTGGCCCGTGCACAGGCGGCGCCGACGATCGTCGAGTGCGTTGCGGCGTCGCAACTCGAGCGGATCGATGCCGAGGCGCTTCGCGAGACGGTCCATCGTCGCTTCGGCGGCCCACGTCACCTGCGGTTGGCCGAAGCCTCTGAAGGCGCCGCCGAACAGGTTGTTGGTGTACACCACGTGGGTCGTGACGCGCACCGCGGGCACGTGATACGGACCGATGGCGGAGACGTTGGCGCGCTCGGCGACCACGGTCGAGAGGCCGATGTAGGCGCCCGCGTCCATGATCGTCTCGACCTCGGCAAAACACAGCCGGCCGTCACGGTCCGCACCCCACCGGTGGCGCACAACGACGGCGTGGCGCTTGCTCGAGGCCTGCATGTCGAACTCGCGCGGATAGATGAAACGCACCGGCCGGCCCGTGTGCCAGGCGAGCAGCGCGGCGGACGCGGCAAGTTCCGAGGGATAGTCTTCCTTGCCGCCGAAGCCGCCGCCCGTGGGCGCCTGTTCGACGCGCACCGCAGCCAGGCTTAAGCCCAGTACGCGCGCGACCGCCTGCTGCACGTAGAACGGACACTGGCACGAAGCGACGATGGTGATGCGCTCGCGTCCCTCGGGGATCGCAAGACAGCCCTGTGGCTCGAGGTAGGCGTGCTCCTGGCCGCCGATGTGGTACTCGGCCTCGACTACGACCGCGGCGTGACCGTGCGCGCGTTCGAGATCGCCGCGCACGACGGCAAAGGTGCGCACGAGGTTGCCGCTCTCGTGCACGCGTGGGGCGTCCGGAGCGAGCGCCGCGACCGGGTCATACACGCCCGGCAGCGCTTCGAGATCCGTCCGCGCCAGTCGGGCCGCGTGCCACGCCGCCTCAGGCGTGCGCGCCGCCACGAGGGCGAGACGGTCACCCACCATGCGCACTCGGTCCGTGACGAGGAGGGGCTGGTCGGGGAAGATCACGCCGACGGAGTTGGCGCCCGGAATGTGGGCCGCAGTGAGGGCGGCTTCGACGCCCTCGCAGGCGCGCGCGTCGTCGAGGTCGAGCCCGAGCACCCGCGCCGACGCAACTGGCGCCAACACAGGTGCGGCGTGGAGCATTCCCGGCAGCGCGAGATCGGCTACAAAACGCGTCGCACCAGCCACCTTGGCGCGGGCATCGGGTCGCTCGTGGCGTCCGCCGAGGGGACCGCCCTGAGTGCCTTGCGGTCGCTGGCGCGGAGCGCGCCTAGTCCGCGGCATGAACGACCTCCGCGGCCTCGGCGAGAGCCTCGAGCACCTTGGTGTAGCCCGTGCACCGGCATAGGTTGCCGGAAAGCAGCCGGGCGTGTGCCTGCGGGTCGCGCTCGCCGCGAGCGAGGATCGCGACGCCACTGACCGCGATGCCGGGTGTGCAGAAGCCGCACTGCACGCCGCCGCGCGCGACGAGCGCCTCCTGAAACGGATGCAGCGCTCCGTCGCGGGCCAGGCCCTCGACGGTGACGACCTCATGGCCGTCGGCCGACGCCGCCAGCACGAGGCAGGATGTGACCGGGCGGCCGTCGAGGAGCACGGTGCAGGCGCCGCACTCGCCGGCGCCGCACCCTTCCTTGGTGCCGGTGAGACCCGCGTCGTCGCGCAGCAGGTCAAGCAGGCGCCGGCCGGCAGGGATCTCGAAGCTGCGGCGCTCGCCGTTGAGGGTAAGCGTGACGGCGATGCGCTTACCCATGGGACGCCTCCGCAAGAGCGCGCTCGAGCAAGACGGCGGCGGCGATGCGGCGGTAGCGAGCCGGAGCACGCACATCGTCAATCGGGGCGATGTCGCGCTGCAGCACGCGGGCCGCCTCATGTCGAGTGGGCTGGTCGAGTTTCCTGCCCCGCAGAAAGCCCTCGACCTCACGTGCGCGCACCGGCGTCGGCGCCACCGAACCAAGGGCAACGCGAATGTCGGCGACCTCGCCGTCGCTTCCGAGGTCGAGACGTGCCGCGAGGCTCGCCACCGCGATGACCTGCTCGCGGCGTGGGCCGACCTTGACGAACGACTCGTGGCGGCGGATGCCGGGCGGCACCGCCGCCAACGGCACGGCGACTGCGACGATCAACTCGCCGGCTGCGAGCGCCGTGCAGCCCGGCGCGAGGAAGAAGCGCTCCAGCGGCACACGGCGTTCGCCCGCAGTCGAGGCGATCACGACCTCGGCGTCAGCGACGAGCAGCGCGGGCGCGGTGTCGGCGGCGGGCGATGCGTTGGCCAGGTTGCCGCCGAGCGTGGCGCGGCACTGGATTGGCCAGGCGCCGATCTGACCTGCGGCGCGAGCGAGCGCCGGCAGGCGCTGGCGCACGAGCGGATGCGCAGCGATCGCATCCATGCGCGCTGCGGACCCGAGCACGAGCGTCCCGTCGTCAAGGGCGATGGTGGCGAGATCGAGACCGCCAAGATCGACGAGTGCGGCGGCGTGGCGGCGCCCGTCGCGCAACTGGACGACAAGATCGGTGCCGCCGGCGATCGGACGGGCATTGGGCCGCCCGGCGAGCACGGCGAGGGCCTCGGCCAGCGTTGCTGGCCGCATCACCTCGCGGATTGGAAGATCCATGGCGTCCCTGCTCCGTTCCGGATTCTAGGCTGGCGGTAGCCGCTTTCCAAGTCAGGTACGGTCGCATGGTCGTGCTGGTGTAGGCTTTTCTGGCTGACGAGGAGGGTGGTGTGCGGCCGAGGTTGATCGCGGTGGTGATGATCATGTGCACGGCGGGCACTTCCGTCGTGGCCCAGAGCCTGCGGCGCACGCCGGTGGTCCAGGTCGTGGAACGCGTGCGACCCGCGGTCGTCAACCTCACGGCGCGACAGGTGGTGGCTCGCCATCGCACGATCTTCGACGAGTTCTTCCCCGAGTTCGGGCCGGGCGAGGCGTCGCCCGCGCTCGGTTCGGGCGTGCTGATCTCCTCGGACGGGCTCATCGTCACCAACGAGCACGTGATCGAGGGCGCCGCCGAGATCAAGGTGCGTTTTGCGGACGGCAAGGAGCAGGAGGCCGAGGTCATCGGCTCGGACGCCGATGCCGACCTGGCGCTGCTGCGCGTCGTAGGGAAGGGTCGCTCCTTCGTGCCCGTCGCCGAGCAGGACGACCTCATGATTGGCGAGACCGTGATTGCGATCGGCAACCCGCTCGGCCTCGAGAACACGGTCACGGTCGGCGTGCTTTCCGCGCGCGACCGCACGGTCGTGTCGCAGAGCACACAGCGTGTCTACACCGACTTCCTCCAGACCGACGCCTCGATCAACCCGGGCAACTCGGGCGGTGCTCTGGTCGATCTCGACGGCCGCCTGATTGGCATCAATACGGCGATCATCGGCAATGCGCAAAACATCGGCTTCGCGATCCCGGCGCGGCGGGTGCGCCGTGTGATCGACGACCTCCTGCACTACGGCCAGGTTCAGCCTGCGTGGCTGGGACTTTTTGTCAAGAGCCGGGGCGAAGGGCGACGCGGCCGCGCAACCCTGAGCGGCATCGTGATTGACAGCGTGACCCCAGGTTCGCCGGCAGCGCAGGCCGGCCTGGCGCGCGGCATGGCGCTGCTCGCCGGCAACGGGCGCGAATTTGCGAGCCGTGACGATTTTGTCACCATGCTCGCGCAGGTCGCTCCCGGCGATCGCGTAACGCTCAAGGTTTCGGGCGCCGGGCGGGAGAGGGACGTCGTCCTGCGCTCCACCCGGCCACCGGAGGATCTCGGCGAGCGCATCCTCGCCACCTTTGTCGGTGTGCGCGTCGACGAGCGCGGCAAGCGGCTGGTCGTGCGCGAAGTGAGCGCAGAAAGCGCGGCGGCAGAGGTCGGCCTCGAGCCTGGGGATGTCATCATCCGCGTCAACGGTGAGCCGGTGCAAACGCTCGAGCAGGTCAACCGGATCCTCGCGCGCGAGTACACGCGTTCTTCGCTCCTGCTCGTGATTCAGCGCGGTCCATACGCCTATCAACTGCCGTTCTCACTGTCCTCCTAGGCTATACTCGCGCTCGTGGCGGAGCGCGCGAACGGCGTTGTAACAGCGGTGTTCGGTCCTCTCGTGCGCGTGCAGGCGGGGGAAGATGCGCTGGTCGTTCCGTTCCGACGTCGGCTGCGCTGGCCTGAGGAGGTCACCGATCGCCGGCTCGTGGTTGGCGACTACGTCAGCCTCGAAGGCAAAGCTCCGGGATTGATACTCACCGAGGTGGGCCCGCGGCGTACCACGCTGACCCGCCGCTCTCCAGGAGAGCAGCGGCAGCGTGTGATCGCTGCGAATCTGGACCAGGCAGTGGTCGTGATGGCGGCCGTTTCGCCTGAGCCCAACCCGCGCCTCCTCGACCGACTGCTGGTGGCCTGCCACCACGCCGGCATCGCGCCGATCGTGTGCTTCAACAAGCTTGACCAGGGCACGGCGACCATTGACGTCTTCATTGGCGACTACCAGGACGCGGGCTACGAGATCCTGCTCGTCTCGGCCCGTACGGCGCGCGGCCTCGGCGGTCTGACACGCGCGCTCGCCGGCAAGACAACCCTCTTCTGCGGCCCTTCGGGGGCGGGCAAATCGGCGCTCTTGAACGCCATCCACCCAGGCTACCGCCTGCGTGAAGGTTCAATCTCGGAGGCGACCGGCAAGGGCCGCCACACCACCAGCACCGCGCAGCTGCTGCCGCTCGAGAGCGGCGGCTTCGTGGTTGACACGCCCGGGGTCAAGGAGTTCGGCCTCTGGGACCTCACCCCGGAGCAACTCCAGAGCTGTTTCCCGGAGATCGGGCGCTTGGCCCAGAGCTGCCAGTTCGACGACTGCAGCCACGGCAACGAGGATGGCTGTGCGGTACGCACCGCAGTAGAGAGCGGCAGCCTCTCATCGCGACGATTCACCTCGTACCTCAAGCTACGTGAAGAGCTCGTCGCGTCTGCGCGAGACTAGCCTGAACCGGGCATAAGGCCAGCGCCGACACGCTCGCTCTGTCCCGCGCCGCGCCAGCGCCAGATTCCCTCCACCGTTCCGTAGGCGAGACTGCCGTCGGGCAACGCAACGATGCCGAAAGGATCCTGCGGCAAATGCAGGGCGGGGCTGAGCTTGCCGGAGGCGAGGTCGAGCGGCACCAGGGCGGGCTCGCACGGAGTCGTCACGGCCGCAGTCACGCTCGTGCCTCGCGCGGTCAGGCTGCCGCAACACCTGACGCGGATCCCGGTCGGACGGACTTCACCCCGCGTCGAGAGCAAGACAAGGTTATCGCCGTCACTGGCGAGCAGAACGTCGGCGGCAACCCAGGCCAGGCCGCCGCGCGCGTCCACGGCGTGCTCTCGCACTCCGGTGGGAGCGATGACAACCGTCTGACCTGCTGGCCAGCGCGCAGCGGCGAGCGTGCTGTTGCTCGGCGCGGCCGCGAGGTGGCGATACGCCCCTGGGGATGTCAGACGCGGCGGCGCACTTCCGTCCAGCGGCAGGCGCCAAATCCCCGACGGATCGATGAACCACAGCTCGGCGAGGGCAGCCACCACCTGCGGAGACAGCACCCAACGCGGCCAGATCAGCAACGGCGCCTCGGTGCCGGAGAGCGAACGCCATACGATCTCGCACCCGGCGCCCGGACGTGGCCGCGCGAACACGAAGCCGGCATCCTCACCCTCGGACCGGCAGCCGGTGCGTAACGGCCCGAGCGCGGCCGCCGTCAGCCAAGCGCACAGATCCGGACTGCCGCGCGCGCGCAGGAATGCCGCTGCGCGCACACGTTGTGGCACCGGGATCACAGCTGGCAGGTCGCCGATCTGGGGCGTGCCGGAGACGAGTTGGCGCGCGAGCGCATCGAGCGCGATCGCCTCGCGGTCGGCGGCGTGCGCGGTGGTGGGCATCCCGGCCTCCCCAGGCTTGTCGAGCGCGCGCCGGAGCGCACGGGGCAACGGTGGCACGTTCTTGTTCGTGCTCTTGCTCCAAGCGAGGAGGAAGTCGAGAGGCTCGCGTCGCGCGCGCTCGGGATCGCCGGCGGACTCGAGCACAAGCGCGGCCGCGGTCGCCAACGCGGGCGTGGCGCCGCCGACCTGCTGCGCCCGCGCCAAGGTCGCCCGCCGCGTTTGCCATGGCGTCTCGACCGCGAGCGCGTCCTGAACAAAGCCGGCGAGCGTCAGCTTGGCTTCGCCGGCCTCAAGCCACTCGCGTACGGGGCGCAACGGCGGCGGCAGCGCGGCGAGAGCAAGTGAGCCCGCCGCTGCGAGACTTTCGCCGAGCGTGAGCAGCGGCTCGCTCGCCCGTCGGTCGGGAGGCGCTGGCGAGAACCGGGCGGCAAGCCACGCCGGCGCTGTCGCGAGAGCGATCTCCTCTACCGTCGTCGGTGGCTTGAGCGGCACGACGACGAAGACGGCGTCGCCGTAGACGAGGGCGTGGACGCCGTTGGTTTCGGCAGCGCCCACGACCACTGTCGTCCGCTCGAGCGCGCCGTCGGCAACACCTTTGAGCTGCGCCGAGAGGGCGAGTGCAAGTGCGGCGCTGTCTGGCAGGCTGGGAGGCGCGATCGCCCCGCTCCACCACGCGGGCGCGCTGAGGAAGCATGCTGCCAACTCGGGCGCGTCGCAGGCCAGCGTCGCAAAAGCCTTGGGTGACCACATCTCGATGCGGGGCAGAGCCGCGTGTGGTGGAGTCTGCGAGGGTTGCGGCTGGGCGGAAAGCCCCCTGGCGGCAAGCCAAAGACAGGTCGTGACGGCCGAAAAGGCCCAGCCCCCTTGACAAATTTGCATGACGACCCAGTATAATAACGTAGGAGACGAACTCTAGAGGAGGAGAGGGTATGAACAAGTCAGAGTTGGCGGTGAAACTCGCAAAGAAGACCGGTCTCACGCAGGCCAAGGCGGCGGACGTCGTCGACGCAATCTTCGGCGTGTCTTCGAAGGGCGTCATTGCGGTCGAGCTCGACGCCGGGAGGAAGGTCACGCTGCCCGGCTTCGGCACCTTTGCAACGCGCCATCGTTCGGCGCGCATGGGCCGCAATCCGGCGACGGGCCAGCCGATCACGATCAGTGCGCGCCACTACGTGACGTTCAAGGCGGGCAAGACGATGAAGGAGAGACTGGCGAAATAGGCTGGTCATTGCGGAGGAGGAGCGATGAACAAGACCGAGCTGATCACGAAGCTGGCGAAGAAGACAGGGCTGACACAGGCGAAGTCCGCGGAGATCGTGGATGCTGTCTTCGGCGCTCACAAGGGCATCATCGTGAGCGAGCTGGCAGCCGGGCGCAAGGTGACGCTGCCGGGGTTTGGTGGCTTCGTCACGCGCAAGCGCGCGGCGCGCCAGGGCCGAAACCCGGCGACGGGCAACGCGATCAAGATCCCCGCGCGTCTGTACCCGGCGTTCAAGGCGGGGAAGAGCCTGAAGGAGAAGGTCGCGAAGTAGCGACCAACGCTGGCTGAGAGCATCGGGGCGCGCGCGAGCGCGCCCCGGTTGTTTTTTTGCATCCCGAGTTTGAGCAAAAATCGCAACTAAGATGCCATCTCAAAAAAGAGCAATGTCAACGCCCCGAGCGAACGCGTTTCAGTCGCCCTGACACATCGTCGTCGAGGTCCGTAACCACAATATCTTGTATCACTTGGATGGAAAGATCCCAATCTGTTGTAGTAGCTACTTGACAAGCCTCTGCGCGGGCTCTAGAGTCATCGGGCGAAGTTCAAGTATCACTTGAACTATTATCAAGGGGGAGCGGGGATGTCAGCGGAACCTGCGGCGCTGCCTGTTGCAGTCGGTAGGCGTCCCGAGGCGCGGGGCATGTCGGTGCGTCGCCTGCTCACAAAAGAGGACCGACATCCCTTCGACGCAATAACCTGGGAGCAGCGCACCGCGCGCATCAGCAGCAGCGATGGTTCCGTCGTGTTTGAGCAGACCGACGTCGAGGTACCGAGCTTCTGGTCCCAGATTGCCACCAACATCGTCGCGCAAAAGTACTTTCACGGCCGGCTCGGAACGCCAGAGCGCGAGAGCTCGGTGCGCCAGCTCATCGCGCGCGTCGTCAACGCGGTCGTCGGGTGGGGGCGCGAGGGCGGCTACTTCGCCGATCCACCTTCGGAGCGCGCCTTCGAATACGAACTGTGCCATCTGCTCCTCCACCAGATGGTGTCGTTCAACTCGCCGGTCTGGTTCAATGTCGGCATTGAAGCACGGCCTCAGTGCTCGGCGTGCTTCATCAACTCAGTGCATGACTCGATGGAGTCGATCCTCGACCTCGCCAAGACCGAAGGCATGCTGTTCAAGTTCGGCTCCGGCACCGGCACCAATCTCTCGTCGCTGCGCTCGTCGCGCGAGGCGCTGGCAAGCGGTGGCACGGCCTCGGGCCCGGTGTCGTTCATGCGCGGCTTCGATTCCTTCGCTGGCGTGATCAAGTCGGGCGGCAAGACCCGGCGCGCCGCAAAGATGGTCATCCTCAATATCGACCACCCGGACGTGGTGCAGTTCATCCGCTGCAAAGCCGAGGAGGAAAAGAAGGCGCACGTGCTGATCGCGGCCGGCTATCCGTCCAGCTTCGATCAGGAGGGTGGCGCCTACGATTCGATCCGGTACCAGAACGCGAACCACTCCGTGCGCGTGACCGACGAGTTCATGCGGGCGGTCGAGGAAGACGGCTGGTGGGAGACGCGCGCCGTGACCACGCGCGATGTCTTCGGCCGTCATCGAGCGCGCGAACTCATGTCACTGATGGCCGAAGCAGCGTGGGTGTGCGGCGACCCTGGAATCCAGTACGACACAACCATCAACCGCTGGCACACATGCAAGCACAGTGCCCGCATCAACGCCTCGAACCCATGTTCAGAGTACATGTTCCTCGACGACAGCGCGTGCAACCTGGCGTCGCTGAACCTGATGCGCTTCGTCGACGACAACGGCAGTTTCCAGATCGACACGTTTCGGCACGCGGTCGATGTCATGATCCTAGCGCAGGAGATCCTCGTCGACTTCGCGCACTACCCGACCCCGCGCATTGCGGCCAACTCGCATGACTACCGTCCGCTCGGCCTTGGCTACGCCAATCTGGGCGCGCTGTTGATGGCCGAGGGCCTGCCCTACGATTCACCGGAGGGCCGCGCGTACGCGGCGGCGATTTCGGCGCTCATGACCGGTGGGGCGTACCTGCAGTCGGCGCGCATCGCGGAGAGCATCGGCTCCTTTGCGGGCTTCGCCGCCAACCGCGAGCCGATGCTCGAGGTCATCGCGATGCACCGCGACGCGGCGCGCCGCCTGCCCACACGCGGCGTGCCGGCCGACCTGCGTGCTGCCGCGACGCAGACCTGGGATGACGCCTATGAGGTAGGCAAGACGTTCGGCTACCGCAACGCGCAAGTGACGGTCCTGGCACCCACGGGCACGATCGGCTTCATGATGGACTGCGACACCACCGGCATCGAGCCCGACCTCGCCCTCGTAAAGGTCAAACGGCTCGTCGGCGGCGGCACGATCACGATCGTGAACCAGACCGTGCCGCGCGCTCTCGCCAAGCTCGGCTATGACGAGATCAGCCGCACCGCGGTTCTCAAGCACATTGAGACGACCGGCACGATAGAAGGTGCGCCAACGGTCAGCGAGGAGCACTTGCCGGTATTCGACTGCGCGTTTCGCGCCGTCGCCGGAACGCGCTTCATCTCCGCGCTTGGACATCTGCGCATGATGGGCGCGGTTCAGCCGTTCCTCTCGGGTGCGATCTCAAAGACCGTTAACGTTCCGGAGGACACCAAACCCGGGGAGATCGAGAAGCTCTATCTCGAGGCCTGGAAACTGGGCCTGAAGGCGGTGGCGGTCTACCGCGATAACTGCAAGGGCTCCCAGCCGCTCGCCGCTATCTCGCAGCAGCAGGCTGCGCCCGAGTTCAACCCGGTGCGGCGCAAACTCCCTGACGAGCGCGTCGCCGTCACACACAAGTTCTCCGTCGAAGGCCAGGAAGGCTACGTGACCGTCGGACTCTACGAGGACGGCACGCCGGGCGAGCTCTTCATCACGATGGCGAAGGAGGGCTCGACGCTCTCCGGCGTCATGGACGCCTTCGCCAAGGCCATTTCGCTCACCCTGCAGTACGGCGTGCCACTACAGTTCCTGGTGAACAAGTTCTCGCACGTGCGCTTTGAGCCCGCGGGATGGACGAACAACCCCCAGATTCCGTACGCCAAGTCGATCATCGACTATATCTTCCGCTGGCTGGCGTCAAAGTTCCTTGACCTTGAAGAGCAAGCGGCAGTGGGCGTGCAGCCGCTGCCGGCCGACGAGAACAAGGCGTCGGCGCTGCCAGTGCCGCAGCAGCGCGCACTGCCGGGTCTCGAGATCGGGCAAGGCGCACAACTCTTCGTCAACCAGGCCGATGCGCCGCCGTGCCCGACGTGCGGCATGATGATGGTGCGCAGCGGCGCCTGCTACAAGTGCATCAACTGCGGCTGGGTGCACGGCTGTAGCTGATCCTGCCGCAAGTTCGGGGTGATCGCTCGCTGCGGCGCGCCAGGCGCTTCGGGCTGACGCACCTGAGGCCGCGAGCCAAGCGTGCGCCCTGTCGTGGCGACCGTGACGATTCGGGTTGCACCTGGCCACGTGTCCCCGTTCGGGGAGGCTACGCGCAACGGCAACGATCGCGGGGCGGCACAGCGCTCGTCGGTTTGAAAGCCGGCCGGGAGTGGTCGTGCGCTATCGAGGAGCGCGTTGCAGTTGCAGCGACACGGCGGGGCTAGCCGAGGTGCTCGGCCAAGAAGCTGCGGACGCGATCCTCAAAGCCAGCCTCGAGGTGGGGATCGGAATGGCCCCGGCCGGGTATCAGCCAGAGCGTGGCACGCCCGCGCGACGCAGTTGCCAGGCGCTGCCCGTGTTCGGCCGGCACGACACGATCCTCGCTGCCGTGAATCAGCAGCGCCTCTCCCGCGATCGCACCGACGTGCCGTTCCGGGGCGAGATCGTCGAGCCTCGCCCCGACGCGCCACTCCATGAAACGAAACGCGAGCGGCATTCCAGGCGCGAGTAGACCCCTGGCAAAGCCGGCTGTCCTCATGGTGTCGCGGGGATGGGCGAATGCGCCGACGGTGACGACGGCGCGCAGACGATCGTCGTGAGCCGCCGCATGGAGCGCGGCGCTACCACCGATCGAGAGACCCACGACGCCGAGATGCGTCCCGTCAACCTCTGACCGCGCGGCGAGGAACGCGGCAGCGGCGCGGATGTCCTCGGAGAACTTCTTCATCGAGGCATGACCGTCTTGGTCGGAGAGCCCGTGATGGCGTGCGTCAAATGCGAGCAGGTGAAAACCGAGCGGCCGCAGCATCGCGACGTACGGCAGCATGCGCTCGGCGTTGCGGCCCCAGCCGTGGACGAGGATCACGGCGGGTCGGCGCGCGTGCCCGGCCGGCATCCACCAGCCGTGCAACGAGCGTGAGTTCTGGGTCGGCACTCGCACCGTCTCGAATGGCACACCCAGGCTTGCCGGCGTGCGCGCCGGCGGTGTCTTGGGGTTGCGCCAGGCTAGCGCTGTGAGCACAACTACGGCAACCTGGTAGACGATCGCAACACCGGCGAGTGCGAGCAGCACGATCATGAGTCAAGCGCAACGAGCGCGGGCTGACCGACGTTTCGACCGCCTCGGCGGCAGCGAGCGAAAGCCTCTACTGGCCGAGCACGCCGCGCTTCAGGTCCTCGGTGGGCGGTTTGGCTCCGACCCACACCGCCAGCAGCGCGTCCGCAAAATCCTTGCCGGGAACGACACCGATCTCCTTGCCGTTGAGCTCGAGTTTGGTTCCAACGCCGGGCACGTAGGTCATGACGGCGCGCTCGCCACTCTTCATGCTCGGCCACCAGCTACAGAAGGTGTCGAGGCGCTGCCTGAGCGCGGCAAGGTTGGGCGCGGAGTTGTTGGCGAAGCCCTCGCGCCAGGCCTCGATGAGTTTCTCCTTCTCGACCTCCTTGTAGAGGAAGTGCATGAGCATCTGCCGGGGTCCCTCGGTCGCCACGAGGCGTGCGCCGTCGTGGGACTTCTGCTCGACGTAGAGGGCGCCGACGTAGATCTTGAAGAGGAACTTCTTGCGCACTCCGGCGCCGTTGAGCTGGAGCTGCTGGCCGTTCACGGCAATCGTGTCCGGCAGGCCGACGCCCGCGATCTCGAGCGCGACAACCGGCCCTGCGACAAGCGCCGTCAGCAATGCAAAGCGTAGTCCCCGCAACATGCCGCCTCCCTTCGGTGTGTGAACCGTTGTTACGCCCGTGACTGTAGCCGCTGTGACCGAGCCGTGCAAGCCTGAGGTGGGTCTGTCAGCCGGTGACGAGGTCGCGGGCGGGTTAGACTCATGCCATGAGACACCAAGCGACCGAGCATGTGCGTGTTCACCCTCACGTGGGCTCCGTCCGTGACACCGTCCGTGCATGCACGAGGCGGACGCTCGGCATCATCCTCACCCTCGTACTCCAGAGCGTGGGGCCGACCGCGGCCGCAACGGCGGATCGCACCGCGTGCACGGGAGCGGTCGCATCCGCCGCACCAGCGGCGACAGAGGCCGGCATCGAGATCCTGCGCGCGTGCGGCAATGCCGCCGACGCGGCCGTGGCAGTCGCCCTTGCCCTTGCCGTCGTCCACCCGATGGCAGGGAACCTTGGCGGCGGCGGCTTCGCCGTCGCGCGCTTCGGTGGTGAGCTCACCGCGCTTGACTTTCGTGAGACCGCCCCCGCGGCTGCGAGCGCCGGCATGTACCTTGACGCGGACGGCAACCCGGTTGCAGAACGGTCGCAGGTCGGCCCGCTCGCAGCCGGCGTTCCCGGCTCGCTCGCGGGCCTGCGCGAGTTGCAGCGACGTTACGGCCGTCTTCCGTGGCAGATGGTTGTGGCGCCGGCAGTGCACTTGGCGGCTCAGGGCTTCACCGTGACAGCACGTTTGCATGACGAGGTTTCTCGGGCCGAGAAGTTTCTCAGCCGTTTTCCGGAGACCGCGGCGGTGTGGCTTCCAGGCGGCGCAGCGCCGGCAACCGGCGCGCGCATGAGATTGCCGAGGCTGGCGGCGGCACTGCGCGCGTACGCTGCGCGCGGCCCGGAGGGGCTTGCGACCGGGCGCGCGGCCGCCGCAATCGTTGCCGCGAGCGCGCGGCACGGCGGCATCTTGACGAGCGCCGACTTGGTCGCATATCGGCCGGTGTGGCGAGCGCCGCTGCAAGCCCGCTGCTACGGCTGGGAGGTCGGGACGATGCCACTGCCTTCGTCGGGCGGCATCATCCTGGCGCAAACCGTAGCTGTGCTCGAGCGCCTTCACTGGGAGGCGTTGCCTCGCTTCGGCGTGGAGCGAATCCACCTGCTCGCGGAGGCGTGGCGGCGCGCGTATGCCGACCGCTACTTGCTCGGCGACCCGAGCACGAGCCTGGCGGGGCCAGCCCAGCTTCTGGATCCTGCATGGATCGCCCGGCAAGCTCGGACCATTGACCGCGGGCGAGCGACCCCATCACAAGAGGTGCAGCGCTGGCCCGGGCCGGCAGAGCGGCGGGAGACGACACACCTGTCGGTGGTGGACGGGAACGGCAACGCGGTCAGCCTGACGACCACGCTGAACGGCAGTTTCGGCTGCGGGCTGCTCGTACCCGAGCTCGGCATTCTCCTCAACAACGAGATGGATGATTTCGCCGCCGCGCCGGGACGCCCCAACCTTTACGGCTTGGTCCAGGGCGAAGCAAACGCCATCGCGCCCGGAAAACGAATGCTCTCCTCGATGGCGCCGACAATCGCGTGGCGGGGCGCCGACACGATCGTGCTCGGCTCGCCCGGCGGCTCGCATATTCCCACCGCTGTCGTTCAGGTTTTTCTCAACGTGGTCGTGGACGGCGACGACCTGCAGACCGCAGTCGCGCGTGCGCGAGTGCATCACCAGTGGCTTCCCGACGAGCTCGCAGCCGAGGCCGGCGCCCTCGCACCACAGGTGCAGCAGGCGTTGGTGGAGCGTGGCCACACGGTGCACACGCCCATACGCCTCGGCGAAGTTCACGCCGTTTTTCACCACGCTGACGGGCGCTACGAGGCGGCCGCTGATGCCCGCGGCCCGGGCGCCGGCGCCGTGTTGGGACCCTGATTGAAACCAGCGCTGGCGCCGCCGGCCTCGGTACTGCTCTAGCCCGGACTATTCATGAAGGTGCCTACTGCGGCCGCGGATGTGGCCGCCCTGGCGGGCGTACTCGGGCTTCGCCTCCTGCGGCGTACGGCACAGTACGCCTCGGATTCTCAGCC
>Ga0209048_10000114_pt1 | contig 80577 bp, 81 predicted proteins | sample FrelakmetCRP12CR_FD_187146 | JGI IMG/M metagenome (GOLD analysis project Ga0209048, IMG submission 187146) | Freshwater lake sediment microbial communities from the University of Notre Dame, USA, for methane emissions studies - CRP12 CR (SPAdes)... | ecosystem: Environmental > Aquatic >...
GCATTTCGTCCTGGGCATCGCGGGGCAACTTACGGGCATCGAACTTTTCCATGCCCAGCATTATATCACAATCGGCTATTTGATTGCCGGGTTAATAGTTCGAGCGGTGGGTCACGTTCTCGACAAAGTCGACGGCAAAGACCCCATCCGCAAGCGCATCAGCGCCGAGTTCAGCGATGTCGTCGACGAGCAGAAAATCCCGATTCGGGAAACTGCTACGGATGTCGACGAGGTAAGACGAGATGTCCATAAGGGGAATTCTGGTGCGGCTGGAGGGACTCGAACCCCCCACCCCCAGGTTCGGAACCTGGTGCTCTATCCTGATGCGAGCCGAACTGGTGTGAACGCTCCAGTTCTCGCCAGTAAGAATCTTCTCATCGAGAGCCTGAACATCTAGTCGACACCTTACCTCCAGAGACTTCGCGCGAAGGAAATGTTCCCAAAATGAAAAAGGGCACTTCGATGGAAGTGCCCAGATTCGTATCTAATTGGCGCGGCTGGCGGGATTCGAACCCACGACCCCTGGCTTCGGAGGCCAGTACTCTATCCAGCTGAGCTACAGCCGCGCAGATAATAATCGGTCACATTGCATGACCTTTAGTGCAGACGTCATTTTACAACCCCCTGCGCTCCCGACGTCTGCCTTCGGAGGGCAGTACTCTATCCAGCTGAGCTACGGGCGCTTGGGAGCCGCGATTCTACCGTTTGCTTGTTGCCACGTCCAATCCATCGACTTGCTGGCGGCGTCAATCGAAGAAGGTTCGCGCGGCTTCGAAACGCTGAGCGTAGTAGCGGTCATTCAGGCGGTCGATCCTTACCCGCCCGTTGCTCGATGGCGCATGGACGAACCGGGTATCGCCCAGGTAGATGCCGACATGCGAAAATGGCCGGTTGCGGGTGTTGAAGAAGACGAGGTCACCGGGCCGCAGTGACTCGGGCTCGATCGGCCGGCTGTTGCGGGCGATGTCGGCGGCGCTACCCTTGACCTTGAGGCCGGCCGCCTGACCATAGATGAAGCTGACCATGCCGCTACAGTCGAGGCCGGCTTCGGGGTTCCTGCCGCCAAAACGATAGCCGGTGTCGAGTAGCCCCAGAGCGTAGAGCGCGACCTCGTTGCCCTTCTCGCTGATGGGCAGCGGTTGCGCTATAGTTCCCCCAAAGGTGACCGGACGCGGCGCCGGGCCGCCACAGGCGGCAAGCAGGGACACAATCAGCATGACGGGGAACAGGGCGGGAATGCGCATTTGTTGAGACGCTTTCTGCAAACAGCTCATAACTTACCGTTTTTACAGGATTTTTCAAGACTATGCACATTCAGAATCAGGTATTGTTGCGGTCGACTGTCTTTTTTGGCGGAAAATGGGTCGCCGCCGACAACGGCGCAAGCATCGCCGTGCGCGACCCGGCCAGTGGCTCGCTTCTGGCGGAGGTACCGAACTGCGGCGCCCCGGAAACGCTGCGCGCCATTGCCGCCGCCGATGCCGCGCTGCCCGCCTGGCGGGGGCAGACCGCGAAGCAGCGCTCGCAGTTGCTGCAACGCTGGTTCGCACTGATCAATCAGAACGCCGAGGACCTGGCCCAGTTGATAACCGCCGAGTGCGGCAAGCCGCTGGCTGAAGCCATGGGCGAGGTGGCCTATGGCGCCTCGTTCGTCGAGTGGTTTGCCGAGGAAGGCAAGCGCACTTATGGCGAGACGATTCCGGCGACAGTGGCCGACAAGCGCCTTGTCGTCGTCAAGCAGGCAATCGGCGTCTGCGCGGCGATTACGCCGTGGAACTTCCCGCTGGCGATGATCACCCGCAAGGTCGCCCCGGCACTGGCGGCAGGATGCACGGTGGTCATCAAGCCGGCCGAGCAAACGCCGTTGACGGCACTGGCGCTGGCGGCACTGGCCGAGGAAGCCGGCTTCCCGGTGGGAGTGTTGAATGTTCTGACCGGCGATCCGGTGGCGATCGGCGGCACACTGACCGCCAGCCCGATCGTGCGCAAGCTTTCGTTCACCGGTTCGACCGAGGTCGGCCGCCTTTTGATGGCGCAATGCGCACCGACGATCAAAAAACTGTCGCTTGAACTGGGCGGCAACGCGCCCTTCATCGTTTTCGACGACGCCGATGTCGATGCCGCGGTCAACGGCGCGCTGATCGCCAAATACCGCAACACCGGGCAGACCTGCGTGTGCGCCAACCGCATCCTTGTGCAGTCCGGGGTTTATGAAGAATTCGCCCGGAAGCTGGCAACGCGCGCCGGCGAATTGAAGGTCGGCGCCGGCATCGACGACGGCGTCGCGCAGGGACCTTTGATCGACGACGCTGCACTGGCCAAGGTCCAGGCGCATGTCGCCGATGCGCTGGCCAAGGGCGCCCGCGTGCTGTGCGGCGGCGCCCGCCACACGCGCGGTGGCAATTTCTATCAACCGACGGTGCTTGCCGACGTGACACCCGAGATGAAAGTCGCCCGCGAGGAGACTTTTGGCCCGGTTGCGCCCCTCTTCCGCTTCGCAACCGAGGCCGAGGCCATCGCCATGGCCAACGACACCGAGTTCGGCCTCGCCGCCTATTTCTATTCGCGCGACGTGGCGCGCTGCTGGCGGGTCGGCGAGGCGCTGGAATACGGCATGGTCGGCGTCAATACCGGGCTGATTTCCAACGAGGTAGCGCCCTTCGGCGGCATCAAGCAGTCCGGCATCGGGCGCGAGGGCTCGAAGTACGGGATCGAGGACTATCTTGAGATCAAGTATCTCTGCTTCGACATCAACGGTTGATCAGCTACGTCAATTTTCTGGCGGACGCTTACTTGTGATAGACGCGACTGCTGCCGGAACCACCCTTGCCGGAATTGGCGACGTTGTCGAACAGGTTCCAGCCCTGGTGCTGGGCATAGCCGAACAGCAACAGCGCAAGGATGCCGGTGGCCAGGTTGAATTTTCCGAACATCAGTCGTCTCCGTCCGACGAGTCGCCGCTGCTCACCGGCGCGTGGTCGCTCTCGGCCCAGCGGCCGGATTCGAAGGCGGCGTGGCGCAGATAGGTGAAGAGGGGAAAGATGGCGAGGAAGAGCATCACGATCACGAAATTCGACCAGCCGGCGCCGCCGCTGCGCACTTCGATGGTGTCGCGCACCGGTACCGGCTTTTCCGGGGCGATATCGGGGTCGACCGTGACGTAGTAGGTGCCGGGCGGGATGTCGAGGAAGACCACCTCGTCGTCTCGGTTGCCTTCCGACCAGCTTTCGCCACCATCGTTGCCGTAGTAGTAGGCGAGTTCGCGGGTTGCCGGCCAGGCCTGCCCGCTGGCCTTGTTGACCAGCATCAGGTCGAGGCCGATCCAGTTGTTGTCGAGCGACGTGCTGTTGCGCACGGCGATCTTGCGCGGTTTGTCGCTCACCTCGAATTCGCGGGTGACCACGGTGTCCTCGGCCATTTGCGGCGAGAGGACAATATCCTGACGCAGCAGCGTCTTGCCGCCGGCAATGAAGGCGAAGAACAGTTGCAGCACGATGGCGGCAAGGGCAAGTTTCCCAAACAGCTTGAACACGCGGCCCCGGGCTTCTGCCCACGGGTTGGGCTGGTTGGCGTAGACGCCGACCGGGGCGATCATGCGGCCGCTCAATTTGAAGGCCTCGGCGATTGCCTCGGGCGCGACATAGGTGCCGAGCGACCAGGTCTGTTCGCTCTCTGTCGATTCGCGCGACAGCATCAATGGCGGCGCCACGTAATCGAGCACGCGGTTGGTTTCGCCGCGCCGCACCCGCCAGTTGAATTCACCGGCGACCTGGATCACCTCGGCGACCGGTGTCGTCGCGAAATGGCGGAACGACTGGCCGCCGTACTGCACGTTGTCGATCTCGATGATTCCGCTGGTCCGCGGCGGATTGGAGAGGACGTCGACGACGTTCCAGTGGCCGTTGTATTCGGTGAGCCAGCGGTAGCTGCCATGCTCGCCGGCGAGCAGGTATTCGCGCCAGTCGTAGGCGATGCCATCGCTCTTGCTCTGCCTGACGAGAAAGCCGATGACCTCGACCGGCTTGCCTTCCAGCGTGCCCTTGCTGCCGAGCGGGATGCGCGGGGTGTATTTCTCGTCGCGCATGCCGAGCGCGGTGGTCAGCACGCGGTGGTTGGGATCGGCGATATCGATCACGGCGCCGCAGGTGGCGCAGCCGACCGCCAGGATATCCGCCGAGCGGGCCTGCAATGGCGCCCCGCAGCTCGGGCAGCGGAAGACCTGTGCTTCGACGATCGCCGTCGGGATCGCCATGCCTTCGCGCAGGTTGCCCATCTTCAGCGACTTGAAATCGACGGCCTCACCGACGAAGAGCAGTGGCGGTGTTTCCGAATAATCGAGGGTCGCGAAATTTGCCCCATTTCTGAGGTCGACCGCAGCAACCGGGTAACCGGGGCCGACCTTGAACGGCAACTCGCCCTGGCCCGCCACGCACTCGGCGCTTTCGATGTTGCTGACCGTCCACGTCTGGCTGGCCAGCACGAAGCGCTGGCCGATCTTCAGTTCGGCGAATTGCGGCAGTTGGTCCGGCACATACTGCGCAAAGGTGAGCACGTACTCGCCTCCGGCTTCCGACAGCCAGCCGGTGCGCATGTCATCGAACAGCAGATGCCACTCGTTCCAGTAGCCTTGGCTGTACTTGATCTGGATGCGCCCGATCAGCGCGAAATGCACGCCCTTGTAGCTCCCTTCGGTGCCTACTTGCAGCGGCGAGCGATCCTCGACCAGCGCCGCCATCTTGCCGATGTCTTCCAGCGACTGGTCGTGACGCACCAGCGTGCTCTGGCAATAATCGCAGACGGCGAAGATCGACGACGCCGACTTGAAAACGACCGGCGCGCCGCAGGAAGGACAGGAGGCTGTCAGCGCCACGGGCCGCCGATCAGGTCAGTTTTTTGAGCAGTTCGGCTTTCTTGGCGTCGAATTCGGCCTGGCTCAGGATGCCTTTTTCGACCAGCCCGTGCAGCTTTTCCAGCGTGGCGACGACTTCGTCGGCCGACACCGACGCCACTGGTGCGGCACCCGCCGCCGGCTGCATGGCCGAGGCCATCGCCTGCCCCATGACCTGCCCGAAACCGACGCCAGCGCCGAGCCCGACGCCCATGCCTGCCATGCCGCCCTCGTTCTTCGCTGCCTCGGGAATCGCGTTGGCGACCTGGTACTGCGTGAAGCGGCCCATGTCGCCGATCATGTTCATGCCGATCTTCTGGTCGAGAACCTTTTGCAGCTCTTCCGGCAGCGAAACGTTCTGGACGACCAGCGAATCGAGCGTCAGCCCGAAATCGGCGAACACCGGCGTCATCTTGGCGAGCATCGCCTTGCCGAATTCATCCTGGTTCGACGCCATGTCGATGAAGGCGACGCCGGATTCGCCGAAGAGGTCGGTCAACCCGGCGACCATGGTATTGCGCAGCTGGCCTTCGAGTTCCTCGCGCGTGTAGGCGTCGCGCGTGCCGGAAATCTTCTGGTAGAAGGTCTTGGCGTCGCTCAGGTGGTACGAGTAGATGCCGAAGGCGCGCAGGCGGACGATACCGAATTCCTTGTCGCGGATGGTAATCGGGTTCGGCGTGCCCCATTTCTGGTCGAGCTGCGTGCGCGTCGAGAAGAAGTAGAGGTCGGACTTGAACGGGGATTCGAACAGCTTGTCCCAGTTCTTCAGGTAGGTCAGGACTGGCAGGGTCTGCGTCGTCAGCTTGTACATGCCGGGCGCGAAGACATCGGCGACCATGCCTTCGTTGACGAACAGCGCCAGCTGCGAATCGCGCACGGTCAGGCTGGCACCGTTCTGGATTTCCATTTCCTGCATCGGGAAACGCCAGGCCAGCGTGCCGTCGCCGGACTCGGTCCATTGCAGGATGTCGATGAATTGTTTCTTGATGAAGTCCATCAGGGCCATGATTGCCTCCTAAGAAAATCAGACGATGCAGCCGGCGTTGAGGATGCCGACGCCAATCGCCAGTGATGCGAGGAATATCCCCGAGGCCAGCTTGCCCTGGGGAATGCTTTCGTTGAGACGCGGCGCCGCCAGACGCGCTGCGAGAAATGTGAGCAACTGCACCACGGAGGCGACGAGACCCCACGCGATCATCGTGTACAGGTTGTGGCTGACTGCCACCGCGACCGCGATCGGCAGCGCGAAACCGATGACCGCCCCGCCCAGGCTGATTGCCGCCGCTTCGTTTCCTTCGCGGATCAAGGCTAGTTCGTTGTAGGGCGTGACCCTGATATAGATGGCGAGAAATACCAGCAGCAGGACGATGGCTGAGAGAAAGAAGCTGGCGAAGGCCGGCAGGTAGTTGATGACCGGATCAAACATGAGGCCTCCCGAAAGGGGTCGAATTGGGGCTAATTGTCGCCGCTAAGCGAGCAATCTTCAACCGCTGTTTTTGCCAGCGGCATGCACCGCCGCACTTGCCTCGGCAAGCTGCAGCAGTCCTTCGAGCACCAGATTTGCCACCTGCCGATGCGGCACGCCGAGGTGTTCGCCGATGACGCCGGCCGCCCCGCCGGAAAGCAGACAGGTGGCGCCGTTGCCGAGCCGCGCGACCGCGCGCACGATGGCGCCGACCTGGGCCTCGATGCAGCCGGAAGTAATGGCATCGTCGGTACAGCGCGGATGAACGGAATATTTTCCGGCAGCCAGTGGCAAGGCTGCCGTATCCTGCGCCAGCGAACGACGCATCAGGTCGAGGCCGGGCAGGATGAGGCCGCCAAGAAAACGGCCGTCGCCGTCGATGGTATCGACTGTCGTTGCGGTGCCGGCCATCACTGCGATGCAGGGACCCGATGTCAGGCTCCGCGCGCCGACCAGTGCGCACCAGCGGTCGACACCGAGACGTTCCGGATTTTCATAAAGATTGACGACTCCGCCGGCTGCGGCCACCGACTTCACTTCATGCAGTACCGACAGCCAGGCCGACAAGGCCTGACGGATGCTTGCCAGCGCTGCATCACCCGCGACGTTGGCAAGCATGACCCGCGCCGGCATTGGGAGCCTGTGCGTGAGCGATGCGAGTTGCCCGACATCGGTATGATCGAGCACGCCGCTTTCGCACCAGCCGTGTTCGTCATGCAACGCCCATTTGATGCGGCTGTTGCCACTGTCGATGCAGAAGATCATGCGCGGCGCACCCCAAGGGTACTTCCTACGGGGCGCAGGCTGACGTCGCCGGAAAAGATGCGTTGAACGCCGGCCGCGGTATCGAGCAGCAGCGCACCATCATCGTCGACACCCAGGCAGATGCCGTCGACCGGCAGTGCGTCGTCGCCGAGAAGCTGTACCGCCAGGCCTTGCCAGGCATGGTGCTGCTGCCAGTCCCTTTTCGCCCCGGCAAAGCCGTCGACCGCGAAACCCTCCAGAATCTCGGCCAACGCCTGAAGAATCACCGCCAGCACGACATGACGCTCCGGAGTTTGCTTCATGGCCTGAGCGAGGCCGGCCGCCGGTTGCGGCAAGATATCCGCGGGCGGAAGCAGATTGAGACCGACGCCGATGACCGCCTGGGTACCCCGGCGATCGCTCGCCAGCTCGACAAGAATGCCGGCCAGCTTGGCGAAACCCCCGCCCGATTCGAGCAGGACGTCGTTTGGCCATTTGAGCCGGACGCCTTGGGCGCCGAGTCTCTCGAGACTTCTGGCCAGTGCCACGCCAACCGCCAGCGAGAGGCCGGCGAGCTGCCCGGGCGGCCCACTGAAGCGCCAGAGCAGGGAGAAAGTCAGGCTGGCCTCGGGTGTCGACAGCCAGGTTCGGCCACGACGTCCGCGTCCTGCAGTCTGACGATCGGCGACGATCACCGTCCCGACCGGCGCACCGCAATCGGCGCGGCGCATCAGCTCGTTGCTGGTCGAATCGCATTCCTCCAGCGCATCGACATTGAAGCGCCCGGCACGATGGCCGAGGCCGGACAGCAAGCGGACGGGGTCGATCAGTGACATGCGCGGATTCTACTCCGCAGCGGGTTCCTTGCCGCTTTCGATGCCCAACTCGGCAATCTTGCGCGTGATCGTGTTGCGCCCGATGCCGAGCGCCAGCGCCGCCTCGATCCGCCGGCCGCCGGTCCGCGCCAGCGCTCGGGAAATCAGGATGCGCTCGAAGATCTGGGCGAGCCGGCCATGAACATTATCGACGCCTGCCGCGAGCAGCCGATCGACTTCGCCTTCGAGCCCGGTTTCCCAATCGGTCGCCAGCGCGGTCGTCTCGGCTTCGCGCAGTTCGACCGGCAGGTCACCGATTTCGACCATTTGACCGGGCGCCATGACGGTCAGCCAATGGCAGAGGTTTTCCAGTTGGCGGACGTTGCCCTGAAATTCGAGACCGCTCAGGTATTTGAGCGCGGCGTCGGACAGACGTTTGGTTTCGACCCCAAGTTCGCGGGCGCTTTTCTGCAGGAAATGGCGGGTCAGCAGCGGAATGTCCTCGTGCCGCTCGCGCAGCGCGGGAAGACGGATACGGATCACATTGAGGCGGTGGAAAAGATCTTCGCGAAACAAGCCTTCCTTGACTCGCGTTTCCAGATTCTGGTGCGTCGCCGCGATGACCCGCACGTTGGCCTTGATCGGCGAGTGCCCACCAACCCGGTAATAGTGGCCGTCAGAGAGGACACGCAGCAGGCGGGTCTGAAGCTCCGAGGGCATGTCGCCTATTTCGTCGAGAAACAGCGTGCCGCTCTCGGCCTGCTCGAAGCGTCCCCGCCGCTGCGTCTGGGCGCCGGTAAAGGAGCCGCGCTCATGGCCGAAGAGTTCCGATTCGAGCAGGTCCTTGGGAATCGCCGCCGTATTGATGGCAATGAAGGGCTTGTCGGCGCGCGGGCTGTGGCGGTGCAGCGCACGGGCAACCAGCTCCTTGCCGCTGCCCGACTCGCCATTGATCAGCACGGTGGCGTGCGAAAGCGCCAGACGACCGATGGCGCGAAACACTTCCTGCATGGCCGGCGCCTGACCGAGTATCTCCGGCACCAATCCTTCTTCAGCCAACGCACCAGTCTGGTGCATGGATTCGTCGATGGCACGCTGGATCAGTTCGACGGCCTGATCGACATCGAACGGTTTGGGCAGGTATTCGAAGGCGCCACCCTGGAAAGCGGCAACAGCGCTCTCCAGATCCGAGTGGGCAGTCATGATGATTACCGGCACCGCCGGGAAGCGAGTCTTCACCTCCTGCAGCAACTCCAGCCCCGACTGGCCAGGCATGCGGATGTCGGACATCAGGACCTGCGGCGGATCGACGCCGCGTTCGAGTTGGGAAATGGCCTCGGTTGCCGAAGCGAAGCTCTTGAACGGAATGCCCTCACGGGCCAGGGTCTTCTCGAGGACCCAGCGGATGGAGCGATCATCATCGACGACCCAGACCGGTTTCATGATTTTCTTGCCTGTCTTTTGATTAGCACTGGAATGTGACTAGCAAGACTCAGGCCTGTTCCACCGGCAGACGGATGGTGAAAATCGTCTGGCCCGGCTGGCTGACGCAATCAATGGTGCCGTGGTGGTGCTGAACGAAATTCTGGGCAATCGTCAGACCCAGTCCACTGCCGCCTTCGCGGCCAGAAACCAGTGGATAGAACATGCGCTCGCGAACCGTTTCCGTGATTCCCGGACCATTGTCGATAACCTTGATCTCGAGCGCGAGGCGGTAGCGTTTTTTGGCCAGCGTAGCCTGGCGCAGCACACGAGTACGCAACACGATTTCACCCTCGCCGTGCATCGCCTGCGCCGCGTTGCGCGCGACGTTGAGCACGGCCTGAATCAGTTGTTCACGGTCACCTATCAGTTCCGGAAGGCTGGTGTCGTAATCGCGACGCATCGCCAGCGAGCCAGGAAACTCGGCGGTCAGCAGGCTGCGCACCCGCTCCAGTATCTCGTGAATATTGACCGTGGCCGGCAGCATAGTCCGATGCGGCGTCAGCAGGCGCTGCATCAGGTCCTGCAGGCGGTCGGCTTCCTTGATGATGACTTGGGTGTATTCCTTGAGCGATGGGTTGCTCAGTTCGTACTCGAGCAACTGCGCGGCGCCACGAATACCACCCAGCGGATTCTTGATCTCGTGCGCCAGATTGCGAATCAGCTCACGGCTGGCTTTCTGTTGTTCGATGAGATTTTCCTCGCGGGTCGCCGCCAACTGATGCTCGATCGGCTGCAATTCCAGCAGCAGTCGCACACCCGCCGCCATCTCCGGGCGCAGCGGCGTCACCGTGCAGTTGATGTGGAGCAACTCGCCATCGCCGCGCTTCAACTCGATATTCTGACCGGTGTAGCCCCAGTTGTTTTTCAGCGCATTATCGAGCGCCCCCTGCAGAATTGCCGAACAGGTGCACATCCCCGACAACGGCTTGCCGGCCACCGAACGAAGGCTCACCGCAAGCAGGTTCTCGCCCGCCGGGTTAACGTAGCGGACGACCAGCCCCTCATCGAGCAGAAGCACGGTCGAAGCAAGAAGATCCAGTCCCGAGAAGGAATTCATCGCATCATTCATACCTGTCATTGTAACGATTACATGGGGACAGCGCGGAAACTGTTGCCTTACTGACCGATCGTTCATTATCATTACGGCACTCATTCTGGCCACTGCCGATGCTCGCCCATCCGATCCTTCCAATTGTTACCGCAACCTGCCTGGTCCTGGCCTTGAGCGCCTGTAGCAATTCCGAGACGCCGCTGCCGGTTGCCCCGAAAGTCCTGGTAAAGGCGGCCGGCACCAGCGATGCAGGCATCACCGTTTATACCGGCGAGATTCGCGCTCGCCACGAAGTTGATCTGTCCTTCCGCGTCGGCGGGAAGATCGCTGCCCGCCTTGTCGATAGCGGCATGACCGTCAATGCCGGACAGACGCTGGCCCGGCTCGACCCCGCCGACCTGCAACTTTCCAGGCAAGCGGCGCTGGCGCAGGTGGCTGCAGCCGAAAGCGAATTCACCACCGCCCGCAGCGAGCGCACCCGCTACGCCGACCTTCTGGCCAAGCGCTTCGTCAGCCAGGCCGCCTTCGACGCCAAGGAAAACACTTTCCGCAGCGCCCAGGCCCGATTGGAACAGGCGCGCGCCCAGAGCCAGATCAGTGGCAACCAGGCCAGCTACGGAACGCTCGTCGCCGAGCACGTAGGCGTGATCACCGCGGTGCTCGCCGACACCGGCCAGGTGGTCAGCGCCGGCCAGGCGGTGTTCCGTTTGGCACGCCCGGAAGAGAAGGAAGTGGCAATCGCCATCCCGGAAGGCCGCCTGGCCGAACTGAAGGCAGCCCGGCAGATCGCGGTCAATTTATGGGCCCAGCCGGATCTCGTGATGAAGGGTGAAGTTCGCGAACTCGCGGCAGCGGCAGACCCGGCGACCCGCACCTATGCGGCACGTATTCGTATTCTCGACCCGTCGCCGGCAGCCCAGCTCGGCATGACGGCAAGGGTCATTCTTGGCTCGACTTCCGGCGCGACGATCGTCGTTCCGCTGACCGCGGTCATCGACAACGGCGCGGGACCGCAGGTATGGGTGGTCAGCGATGGCAAGGCGCTGTCACGGCCGGTGGAACTTGTCGGTTTCCGCGAAGATGGCGCCGCCATCAGCAGCGGCCTGAAGACTGGCGAAATGGTCATCCTGACCGGACAGCGCCGCCTGGTCGAGGGTCAGGTCGTGCAGGCCCAGCCCGCCATGCCTCCCGCCCAGCAGCGCTAAGTCGTGAGCCAGCGCTTCAATCTGTCCGACTGGACACTGCATCACCGGACCCTGGTCGGCTTTTTCCTGCTGGCCATCGCGCTGATGGGCATTGTCTCCTACGGCCGCCTGAGCCAGGCGGAAGACCCGCCTTACACCTTCAAGCTGATGGTGATCCGGACTTTCTGGCCGGGCGCAACAGCGCTTCAGGTCGAACAGCAACTGACCGACAAGATCGAGAAAAAGCTGCAGGAGACACCTTACATCGACCGCGTCCAGAGTTACTCGCGGCCCGGCGAATCGACGGTCATGTTCTTCGGCAAGGACACCATGCCGCGCGGCGCGCTGCCGGAGGTCTTCTACCAGGTGCGCAAGAAGATCGGTGACATTCGCCATACCCTGCCTGCAGGGATTCAAGGCCCGTTTTTCAACGACGAATTTGGCGACGTTTTTGGCACTATTTACGCGTTGACCGCGGAAGGTCTCGATTATCCGCAACTCAAGGACATCGCCGAGCGCATTCGCGACAGTCTCCTGCGTATTCCCGGAGCCGGCAAGGTCGAAATTTTCGGCATTCAGGACGAAAAGATATTTGTCGAGCTCTCGAATGCCAAGCTGGCAACGCTGGGCATCGACCAGGCCACCATCATCCAGGCGCTTAGCCAGCAAAACTCTGTTAACGGAGCCGGCTTTTTCGAGATGCAGGACGAACGGATACAGATCAGGCCAAGCGGTGGCTTCGACACCGTTCAGGCCGTGTCCGACACCCTGATTCGCAGCGGCACTCGCAGCTTCCGCCTTGGCGACATGGCTAACGTATGGCGTGGCACCAGCGATCCGCCGGCGACGGAAGTGCGCTATGGCGGAAAACGGGCGCTGGCGATCGGCGTCTCGATGGCGCAAGGCGGCGACATCATCCAGCTTGGCAATGCCCTCAAGGCACAGATTGCGGGGCTCCGCGACAGTCTGCCGCTGGGCGTCGAAATTGCCGAGGTGGTCAGCGCCCCCAACGCCGTCCGCAAGTCGATCGAGACCTTCGTGCGAGCGCTCACCGAAGCCGTTGCCGTCGTTCTGCTAGTCACCTTCATCAGCCTCGGCATGCGGACCGGGATGGTCGTCGCCATTTCGATTCCGCTGGTCCTTGCCGCAACATTCCTGGCCATGGATTTGTTCAACGTCGGGCTGCACAAGGTGTCGCTCGGCGCGCTGGTACTGGCCCTCGGCCTCTTGGTAGACGATGCGATCATCGCGGTCGAGACCATGTGGGTCAAGATGGAGCAAGGCTGGGAGCGCACCCGCGCCGCGTCCTTTGCCTACACCAGCACCGCCGGGCCGATGCTGTCGGGCACGCTGGTTACCGTTGCCGGGTTTATTCCCATTGCCATCGCCAAGGCGTCGACCAGCGAATATGCCTTCGCCTTTTTCCAGGTCAACGCCATCGCCTTGCTCATATCCTGGGTGGCGGCCGTGGTGGCGATTCCCTGGCTGGGCTATAAGCTGCTGCCCGATCCGCGCGCCCCGAAAAAGCCCGGGTTCATCGAGCGCCGCTGGCCCCGGCTGGCCGGCAAACTCGAGCACCTTGGCCTCGGTGGCGGAACCCTTAGCGCCGACCACGATGTCTATGGAACCCCGTTCTACAACCGCTTCCGCAAGCTGGTGCGCGCCTGCGTCAAGCGGCGCTGGCTGGTTATTGGCGCCACATTGCTGCTGTTCATGTTGGCGATTGTCGGTATGGGAAAGGTACAGAAGCAGTTCTTCCCGAACTCGACGCGTCTCGAACTCAATGTCGAACTGCGACTGCCCGAAGGCGCCTCGCTCCCCGCCATCGACTACGAGACAAAAAAGCTTGAAGACTGGCTGGACAAGGACAAGGCCGAGTTCGACCAGCATGACCACTTCATCACTTACGTTGGCGCGGGCTCGCCACGCTACTATCTTTCGCTCGATCAGCAACTCCCCGCCACCAATGTCAGCCAACTGGTCATCCTGACACGCAGCGAAATAGCGCGTGAAGCCTTGCGCGGTCGACTGATCAAATTGTTCGAAAATAACAGTTCGGGCGTGCGCGGAAATGTGACCCGCATCGAGAATGGCCCGCCGGTCGGCTACCCGGTGCAATACCGCGTCTCCGGCGAGGATCTTGCGACCCTGCGCAAGATTGCCGGCGAGGTTGCAGCAGTCATGCGCGGCAACCCCGAGTTGTCGAATGTCAATCTCGACTGGAGCGAGCTTTCCAAGGCGGTGGAGATCGAAATCGATCAGGACAAGGCGCGCCTGCTCGGCGTATCAGGCCAGGATCTGGCCGCGCTGCTCAACATGTCGCTAAACGGACTTGCGGTTACCAGCTACCGCGAAGGCGAGAAGACCATTGATGTCGTGCTGCGCGGCGACCGCCAGGAGCGCGCGCAACTGTCCGCGCTACCCGATCTCGCCGTCCCGACACGCAGCGGGAAGAGCGTTCCGCTCAGCCAGATCGCGCACCTCAAGCACTCGTTCGAGCCTGGCCTGATCTGGCGCCGCGACCGCCTGCCGACCATCACCGTGCGCGCCAATCTCTACGGCACGACCCAACCGGCGACGATAGTCGCCAGCCTGCAACCGCAGATCGATCAGATCATCGCCAAACTGCCGGCCGGATATCGCATCGCGACCGGCGGCTCGATCGAGGAGTCAGCCAAGGGATCCAATGCCGTCATGGCCGGAATTCCAGTCTTCATCCTGGTGGTGATCGCGGTACTGATGATCCAGTTGCAGAGCGTATCGCGGGTCATCATGGTGGTTCTGACCGCGCCGCTCGGCATTATCGGCATCGCGCTCTTCCTGCTGATCTTCAACAAGCCCTTCGGCTTCATGGCGCTGCTCGGTACCATCGCACTGTTCGGCATGATCATGCGCAACTCGGTGATCCTGGTGGATCAGATCGAGCAGGATATGGCGGCGGGCAAACCCCGTTGCGCAGCGATCATCGAATCGACGGTACGGCGTTTCCGGCCGATCGTGCTGACCGCGGCGGCAGCTGTGCTGGCGATGGTTCCGCTTTCGCGCAACGATTTCTTCGGACCGATGGCCGTCGCCATCATGGGGGGCCTGATCGTTGCCACGGCGCTCACCCTCCTCTTCCTGCCAGCGCTGTATGCCGCCTGGTACAAGGTCAAGCCTGACACCGCCTAATCAGCGCAGGCCGGAAAGTTCCTTCTGGATAGCCGCGATGTTGCGCTCGTGCTGCGCAACGCGGTCGCGATACGGCTGGACGCGGTCCAGCGTCGTCGCTGCGCTCTCGGCAGGGCGTAGCGTCTGCTGTTCGGTCAGTTCGCGCTGCGCCTGATCCAGACTGCGCTGCTCGCCCGCCAGCTCCTGCTCCAGAATACGCTTGCGATCCGTGTCGCGCGCCTTCTGGGTGTCTTCCTGAACCCTAGGGAAACCCGCCGGCGTGGGATTGGCCGCGGCGCCGGCAGCCTTCGCCTTGGGCGCCGGGATCGTTGCATCCTGGGTAATGACAACGGGCTTGCAACTCTTGTCAACCCGTGTATTCGAGATCAGCATGCCGCCATTCGCATCCGTACATCGATAGATGGTTTGCGCCGATGCCGATGCCGCCGCCGGCAAGGCAAACGCAACAAGAAGGGTAGCTAGCGTACTGCGTGTCATCGTCATCATTCCTCGTAACCGTCCCAGTTTACCGGAGTTAACGTCCGGCACAGCAAACGGTGGACAAAAAAAGGGCGGGAAAACCCCACCCTTTTTGCGGCCGACGGCTTGATCAGCAGGAGTAGTACAGGTCGAACTCGACCGGGTGCGTCGTCATGCGAACCTTGTTGACTTCTTCCATCTTGAGGCCGATGTAGGCATCGATCCAGTCGTTGGAGAAGACGCCGCCACGGGTCAGGAACTCGTGATCCTTCTCCAGCGCATCCAGGGCTTCTTCCAGAGAGGCGCAAACAGTCGGGATCAGCGCGTCTTCTTCCGGCGGCAGATCGTACAGGTTTTTGTCGGCCGGATCGCCCGGGTGAATCTTGTTCTGGATACCATCCAGGCCGGCCATCATCAGTGCGGAGAAGCACAGATACGGGTTGGCGATCGGATCCGGGAAGCGGGTCTCGATACGACGCGCCTTGGTCGAAGCAACGTGCGGGATGCGGATCGAAGCGGAACGGTTCTTTGCCGAGTAAGCCAGCTTGACCGGTGCTTCGTAGTGCGGAACCAGACGCTTGTAGGAGTTGGTACCCGGGTTGGTGATGGCGTTCAGGGCCTTGGCGTGCTTGATGATGCCGCCGATGTAGAACAGGGCGAGTTCGGACAGGCCGGCATAGCCGTCGCCGGCGAACAGGTTCTTGCCGTCTTTCCAGATCGACTGGTGAACGTGCATCCCGGAACCGTTGTCGCCAACGATGGGCTTCGGCATGAAGGTGGCGGTCTTGCCGTACTGGTGGGCAACGTTGTGCACCACGTACTTCAGAATCTGGGTCCAGTCGGCGCGCTTGACCAGGGTGGAGAACTCGGTACCGATTTCGCACTGACCGGCAGTGGCGACTTCGTGGTGGTGAACTTCAACCGGGACGCCGAGGGCTTCGAGCGCCAGACACATGGCGGAACGGATGTCGTGCAGGCTGTCGACCGGGGGAACCGGGAAGTAGCCGCCCTTGACGGTCGGACGGTGGCCGGTGCCGCCGCCGCCTTCAGTTTTCTCGCCGGAGGTCCAGGCAGCTTCGGAAGAGTAGATCTTCAGGTTGCAGCCGGACATGTCGACGTTCCACTCGACCGAGTCGAAAATGAAGAATTCGGGTTCCGGACCGAAGTAGGCGGTGTCGCCAATACCGGAAGATTTCAGATAGGCTTCGGCGCGCTTGGCGATTGAGCGCGGATCGCGATCGTAGCCACGACCATCGGCGGGATCGACGACGTCGCAGGTAATGACGACTGTCGTTTCGTCGAAGAAGGGGTCGATGTAGGCGGTCGCGGGGTCCGGCATCAGTTGCATGTCGGAAGCCTGAATGCCCTTCCAGCCAGCGATCGAGGAACCGTCGAAAGCGTGACCGTTTTCGAACTTATCTTCACTGAAGGCGGAAACCGGCACGGTGACGTGCTGTTCCTTGCCACGGGTATCGGTAAAACGGAAATCGACGAACTTGGCGTCGTTCTCCTTGACCATCTTCATCACGTCTTGCGGGGTTGCCATAACCGTCAATCTCCTAATCAATCAAAAAACCGGCGAGGCCGGCGACAATCAAAAAAAGCTAACGAATGAATGTGAGCAGAAAGTGTGCCAGCGACTTTCAGCATAGCGTTTCATTTTGCCACAAGGAGATGCAGCAATCACCCCCTAGTTTAACGCACCAATAAAGTGCAAACAGGAGGCGCTCCGCACTACGCTGGTGCAATCCGAAAATTCAACGAGATGCTGCGGATCGCCGGGTGATCCTTGATCCGTTCAGCGAGCGCAGCCTCGGCCGACCTGAGCGCCGAAATATCGGCAAACACATCATGGGCGAGAAAAACCTCAACCTCGACCCGGCCGCCAAGATAATGAAGCACGACGTGCTGGGGCGTTGGCAAATTGACCAGCAAATCCGCCAAATTCTTAAGCAAAACCTCGCGTGAAGGCAAGCGGGCGGCGGCAAAATCTGGCTCGAGATCGTCCTCCGGGTCGATGTGCACCAGCACATCGAGCACATCAGTGTGGTCGCGAAGCACGCCGGCGCGCGCCGACTCGGCAATCCGATGCCCCTCGGAGACGCTGATCCGCGCATCGACCAGCACATGGGCATCGACGAGCGCCTGATGCGCCATGCGCCGGGTCCTCAGTTCATGCACGCCACGCACCCCGGGCGTTGCCAGCAAGGTCGCCCGGATGGCTTCGACCTGCGCATCATCAAGCCCGGTATCGATCAATTCCTTGAGCGCGCCCCAGGCCAGTTGGACGCCCATGCGCAAGATCATGAATCCCATCAGCGCCGCCGCCAGCAGGTCGAGAAAGCCCCAGCCAAGCAGTGCGCCGCCAATACCCACAACGACCACCAGAGCCGACGCGGCATCGGCGCGCGTATGCAGGGCATTGCCGGTCAACAGTTGCGAGCGCAAGCGTTCCGCAACGCGGATCAGATAGCGGTAGAGGCCTTCCTTGACCACCACCGTTGCCACCGCCACCCAGAACGCCGACCACTCGACAGCGGGAAGCAGTTCGACGTGCTGCAGGCGCATTCCCGATTCCCACAGAATGAACCCACCGATCAATCCCAGCGAGCCGCCGAGAATCAGTGTTGCCGCTGTCTCGACCCGCGCGTGGCCGTAGGGGTGCGCCGCATCGGCCGGATGCGCGCTCTGCCGGGTAGCGTAGATGACCAGAAAATCGGAAAGAAGATCGGAGAAGGAATGCAGGCCGTGGGCGATCAGCGACTGGGAATTGGCAAGCCAGCCAACGACGACTTGAGCGATGGTCATCAGCAGGTTCACGGCAACGCTGACCCATGTCGCACGCTGCGCTTCGGTAGCACGGTCACCCGGCGATGAAGCCCGCTGCCCGTGATGGTGATGATCGTGACCCATTCGCAGTGCCCTATACTATCGGACTCGGATTTTAACAGTTACAGATTATGGAAAAGTTAATCGGACATCCAACGCTCGCACAGCAATGTGCGCAGGCCATCAACCCGCCGTACGAGGCACATTGACGGCACAGGAAGTGTTCGCCGTGTCGTATGCGACACCAGTACCGAACAAAAGACAGACTGATATTCAAGAGAACAGCATGCAATCCACCCCAATCGCCTTTGCCCCCTTCAACAACCTCCCGGACAAGGATTGCGCGGACCGCATCCGCATCGCCCGCGCCAAGTTGGGCAAGAAGGCCGTAATCCTCTGCCACCACTACCAGCGGGCCGATGTCTACCAGCACGCCGATCTGACCGGCGATTCGCTGAAGTTGTCCAAGCTGGCCGCGCAATCAGATTCGGAATACATCATCTTCTGCGGCGTGCATTTCATGGCCGAGGTTGCCGACATCATGACCGCGCCGCAGCAGATCGCCATTCTTCCCGATCTCGCCGCCGGCTGCTCGATGGCCGACATGGCCAATCTGGCCAAGGTGGAACGCTGCTGGCGCGAGCTGAACGAAGTGCTGAATGCCGAGGAAGAAGTCACCCCGGTCACCTACATCAACTCGGCGGCGGATTTGAAGGCCTTCTGCGGCGATCATGGCGGCATCGTATGCACCTCGTCCAACGCCGGTACCATCGCCAAGTGGGCGTTCGCGCGGCGGCCGAAGGTGCTGTTCTTCCCCGACCAGCATCTCGGACGGTGGACGGGCCACAACATGGGCATCCCGATGAACGAGATGGTGGTCTGGGATCCGGATCTGGAAATGGGCGGTCTTACGGTCGACCAGATAAAAGCGGCAAAAATCCTGCTCTGGAAGGGCCACTGCTCGGTGCATCAGATGTTCCAGAAATCACAGATCGACGCCTTCCGCGCCAAGTATCCGGACGGGCTGGTGATTTCTCATCCGGAATGCAATTTCGAGGTCTGCGCCGCCGCCGATTACGTCGGCTCGACCGAACACATCGTCAGGACCATCAAGGAAGCACCGGAAGGTACGCGCTGGCTAGTCGGTACCGAGCTGAACCTGGTCGACCGACTGGCGAAAGAGGTGCTGCCGCAGAGCAAGATCGTCCAGTTCATGGCCACCACGATCTGCATGTGCTCGACCATGCAGCGCATAGACCCACAACACCTCGCATGGACGCTGGAAAATCTGGTCGACGGCAAGGTGGTCAATCAGATCAAGGTGCCGGAACACGAGGCGACACTGGCAAAACTGGCCCTTGACCGAATGTTGGCGATTTCCTGAACAACCATGAGCCAGCCCGCCCTGCACGTAACGACGTTCAACATTCACAAGGGTTTCTCACAGTTCAACCGGCGGATGATGGTTCACGAACTGCGCGAGCGTTTGCGCCACCTGAATCCCGACATCGTCTTCCTGCAGGAGGTTCAGGGACTGCATCTCGGTCATGCCGAGAATCACGGCGACTGGCCAAGCGAACCCCAGTACGAATTCCTCGCCGAGGATGTCTGGCACGCATCGGCTTATGGCCAGAACATGGCCTACGACCACGGTCATCATGGCAACGCGATCCTCTCGCGCTTTCCCATCCTGGATACGCACAATCAGGACGTGACCCATCTCCAGTTCGAGAAGCGCGGCCTGCTACACTGCCGAATCGAATTGCCGGACGGCTCGGCGGCCCACTGCGTCTGTGTGCACCTTTCGCTCTTCGGCTATTCGCGGCGCCGCCAGACGGCGGCGCTGGCCGATTACCTCGACACCGTATCCGACATCAATGAACCGCTGATCATCGCCGGTGACTTCAACGACTGGAGCAACCGCGCCGGCCACCAGCTGGCACAGCGGATGGGTCTCACAGAGGTTTTCAGCAACCGGAAAGGGACACCGGTCCGGAGTTATCCCGCCGCCCTGCCCATGTTCCGGCTCGACCGCATCTATGTGCGTGGCTTCAAGGTACAGCGAACCGAGGTTCATTTCGGACAACCATGGTCGGCAATTTCGGATCACGCAGCGCTGTCAGGCTATCTCGTCAGGCATGGCGACTGAATTCCTGCCGGGCAACCGGCTCAAGCTGCTTAATTCTGGCGGCGAATACTTCCCCGCATTAATCGCCGCCATCGAATCGGCCACCCTTGAGATTTATCTCGAAAGCTATATTTTTGCCGACGACGAAGTCGGACACGAAGTTACCGGGGCGCTTTGCCGCGCCGCCCGGCGCGGCGTGCAGGTCAAAGTTACGGTCGACGGCTTTGGCGGGCAAAATTTCAGTGCCGATTTTCTTCCCCGACTGAGCGAAGCAGGCGTGCGCGCGATGGTTTACCGGCCGGAAATCGGCCGCTTCCATATCCGCCGCCATCGCCTGCGCCGCCTGCACCGCAAGCTTGTCGTCATCGACGCCCGCATCGCCTTCGTCGGTGGCATCAATATTGTCGACGACAACAACGCCCCGGAAGACATGCGTCCGCGTTATGACTACGCCGCCTGTATCGAAGGGCCAACGGTGCGGCAGGTACATCATGCCGTCCGGCGCATGTGGGAAATTGTCTCCTGGGTCAATTTCAAGCGCCGCTTCCGGCTGGCTCCGCTAAACACACTCAGTTACGAGATTGCCGGCACGCAAAGCGCTGCTTTTCTCATCCGCGACAACATTCGCCATCGCAATGACATCCTGCACGCCTACATTGCGGCGATCAACGCAGCTGAAAACGAGATCCTGATCGCCAACGCCTACTTTCTGCCCGGCGTGCGTTTTGGTCTTGCCCTGCAGGCAGCCGCCAAGCGCGGGGTGAAAATCAGCGTCCTGCTCCAGGGCAAGACCGACCACCCGATGCTGCGCTATGCGACGCAGGCACTTTACGGGGCAGCGCTGAGCAACGGCATCCGCATTTTCGAGTACGAAAAAAGCTTCATGCACGCCAAAGTGGCCGTAATCGATGGCCACTGGGCAACCGTTGGCTCATCAAATATCGACCCGTTCAGCCTCTTGATGGCCAAGGAAGCCAATCTGGTGGTGCGCGACAGCCTGTTTGCCGGCGAGTTGCAGGCCAGCATCAGGGAAGCGATAACCAGCGGCGGCCGCGAGATGGGGCTTGAGGAAATGAGCCGCCAGCCCTGGCATTCCCGCTTCATGCGCTGGCTTAGCTATGTGCTTGTTCGCGCCCTGGTCGGCATTACCGGTTACGGCCCGAAACACTGGCAGGCCGACGAGGAGACCCCCGGGCTTACCGCAGAATCGCCAAAGGAATAGTCGCGACGCGCGGGATCGCCTCGAACCGCCAGTTTTCCCTCGCCCACGCCCAGACTTCCGTCACCGTGGCGCAAGCCAGTTCATCAGGCGCCGGCTGGCCGAGAAACTGCAAGGCACTGACCAGGGATCCAGCCGCTCCGGCAACATTCAGCGCCGGCGCCAGCGTCTGCTTGGACAGTTTCTCGCCGGCGACATTGGTCGCCACCGGCAGATGCGCGTAACGCGGCGTCGGGTAGCCGAGACAGCGCTGCAGCCAGATCTGGCGTGGCGTCGAGTCCATCAGGTCAGCCCCGCGCACAATGTCGGAAATGCCCTGAAATTCGTCGTCGACCGCAACAGCCAACTGGTAGGCAAACAAGCCATCGGCCCGGCGCAGCACGAAGTCGCCGACATCGCTTTGCAGATGCTGGCATTGTTCGCCCTGCAGGCGATCGACAAATCCGATCGCTTCATCATCGACCCGTAGCCGCCACGCCCGCGCCGCGCGCCCGGCGGGCAGGCCATTGCGGCAGGTTCCCGGATAGGCGAGACCACCAGCGACCGCCGGACGGCTGGCGGAATCGGCGATTTCCTTGCGTGAACAAGCACAGCCGTAAACCCGACCGGCCATTTTCAGATGCTCCAGCGCCTCGGCATAGGCATCGAAGCGCCGGCTCTGCCACAACACCGGGCCATCCCAGGCAAAGCCGAATGCTTCAAGCGTCGCCAGGATGTTCTCGGCCGCCCCTGGCACATTGCGCGGCGTATCCACATCCTCCATGCGCAGCAGCCACTCGCCGGCGTTGCCGCGGGCATCGAGATAGCTGCCGACCGCCGCGACCAGCGACCCGAAATGCAGGGGTCCGGTGGGCGATGGGGCAAAGCGGCCACGATAACGGGAAGGAGTATCAGGCACGACAACAGTCCACGACAAAGTGTTGAGCCTAGGCGAGATCATCACGCCTGACAATAGACCAGCGTCCATTCATCCGATCATGGCGTTAGAATCGCTCCCCATTGGCAACCTGGAATATCAGGCGTGAACCGCAATGCGACTTCTGGTGGTTGAAGACGATCCGATGATTGGCGCCAGCATCCGCACCGGCCTCCGCCAGGAAGGCTACACGGTGGACTGGGTGCGTGATGGCGATGCCGCCGACCTGGCCACGACGACCAATGCTTACGATGCGATCCTGCTCGACCTGGGGCTCCCCGGAAAATCCGGGCTGGACCTTCTCGCTCAATGGCGCCGGAAGCAGGACACGGTGCCGATATTGATCATCACGGCCCGCGACTCGGTCGAAGACCGGATCGTCGGTCTCGACACGGGCGCCGACGACTACCTCGTCAAACCCTTCGACCTGAACGAACTTGCGGCACGCTTGCGGGCCTTGCTCCGGCGACGTTCCGGACGGGCGACGCCGGTGATCGAGCATGGTTCGCTGTCTCTCGATCCGGCCACCCACGAAGTTCGTCTCAATGGCGATCCGATCAAGCTCTCGGGCCGTGAATTTGCACTGCTGCATGCCCTGCTGCAAGATCCCGGCGTTCCGCTCTCACGCAGCCAGCTTGAAGACAGGCTTTACGGGTGGAACGAGGAAATCGGCAGCAATGCGGTCGAAGTGCATATCCACGCCTTGCGCCGCAAGATCGGCAGCGAACTGATATGCAACGTACGCGGCGTCGGCTACATGGTGCCCCGGCGACCATGAATTCCATCCGCCGCAAACTGGTATTGGTCCTGACCGCAGCGATGACCATCGTCATGCTGCTTGGCGCCTGGGCGACCTACAACGCAGCAAGCGAGGAAGCCAACACCATCTTCGACTACCACCTGGAACAGATCGCCCTTGCCCTGCGCAACCAGACCTTTCAGGGATCGACAGAGGATCTGGCTGGCGAAAAAAGTTTCGAGTTCGTGATCCGTGTCTGGGACAGCAACGGCCTGACCATCTATTCATCCCGCCCGCACCGCCCCCTCCCCGACATCGTCCGCCTGGGCTTCGCCACCGAACACACCAGCGAGGGCGCCTGGCGCGTCTATGCACTGCAACATCAGGGCGAGATCATTGCCGTTGCCCAGCCGACCAGCGTGCGCGCCAGGCTCGCGGCGACGGCCGCCTTGCGCACCCTGACGCCGTTCATGGTTCTCCTGCCCCTCATCGCGCTGCTGATCTGGGTAGTCGTCAGTCGCGCCTTGCGCCCGTTGACCGACCTCGCGCGCTCGGTAAGCACCCGCACGCCGGAAGCACTGGATCCGTTCAGTGAAAGCGGCGTCCCGGAGGAGGCACGCCCGCTCGTCCATTCCCTCAACGAACTCCTCGTTCGCTTGCGCGCGGCAATTCAGGCACAGCGGGACTTTATCGCTGATGCGGCGCATGAACTGCGTACCCCGCTGACTGCCCTGCAACTGCAGGCGGAGTTGCTGCAACGTGCGGGCAGCGAGGCCGAGCGGGCGCTGGCCCTCGAAAATCTCAGGGAAGGGCTTGCACGATCGATTCATGCCGTGCAACAGCTTCTCTCGCTGGCCCGCCACGAACCCGGTGCCAGCCAACCCGAATTTGCCGAGGTTTCCCTTGGCCACCTGCTGCGGCAGGTCGTTGCCGACCAGTTCACTCTGGCCGAGGCAAAAGCAATAGACCTTGGCGTCAGCGCGCTCGACCCCGCCGCCACCGTCATCGGCGATGCCGATGCACTGCACACCCTGCTGGCCAATCTGGTGACCAATGCCTTGCGCTACACCCCGCCGTCAGGGAGGGTCGACGTCAGTTGCGGCATGCGCAACGGAAAGGCCTGGCTGGAAGTCGCCGACAACGGCCCCGGAATTCCGGTGGCGGAGCGTGAACGCGTATTCGACCGTTTTTATCGACGCAGCAGCCAGGATGTCACGGGCAGCGGCCTCGGTTTGTCCATCGTGCACAGCATCGCGCAACGGCACAAGGCCGACATCCGCCTCGATGACACGCCGGGAGGCGGGCTCCGGGTGCGCGTCGAGTTCCCCGATGGCGCCGGGACGACGGATCGCTGATCCGGACTCGCCGAACGCCAGGCTTCGCATTCAGCGCATCGTCTTAAGTCAGATTTAAGTTTCGCCAAGGCATGCTGTGTCTGTCAGCAGGCATTTGCCTGCCCAAAATCAAGACAGGAGAACGCCATGAACACGAATGGACTCAAACTGACTGCGGCGGCAGCGGCTATTGCGACGGCGCTTACCGGCGCCTATTCGCTCGGCCATGCCAATTCGCCAACCACACCCCCGCCCAGCGCAATTTCCCAGCCCCCGGCAGCAGCAGCCTCGTTGCCGGACATGAGCAGCATCGTCGCGGTCAACAGCCCGTCCGTGGTCAATATCAGCGTATCCGGAGCACGCAAGGGAAGCTCGCATCCGCAGCTTGACGAGGACGAATCCGTCCAGGAGTTTTTCCGCCGCTTCCGCACCCCGCAAAACCGCGGCGATGCACCCGTGCGCGGCCAGGGATCGGGCTTTGTCGTCAGCGCCGACGGAACCATTCTGACCAATGCCCACGTCGTGGATGGCGCCGAGGAAGTCATCGTCAAGCTGACCGACAAGCGTGAGTTCAAAGCCAAGGTTCTCGGCCTTGATACAGCCAGTGACGTGGCTGTATTGAAAATCGACGCCAAGGATCTGCCGGCGGTGAAAATCGGCACGGCCGCGAATACCCGGGTCGGTGAGTGGGTACTCGCCATCGGCTCGCCGTTCGGATTCGAGAGCAGCGCCAGTGCCGGCATCGTCTCGGCCAACTCGCGATCGCTGCCCGACGGCAGCTACGTGCCCTTCATCCAGACCGATGTCGCCGTCAATCCGGGCAACTCAGGCGGGCCGCTTTTCAACATGGCGGGCGAAGTGATCGGCATCAATTCCCAGATCTATTCGCGCAGTGGCGGTTATCAGGGCCTTTCCTTCGCGATTCCGATCGAGGTCGCGATGAATGTCGAGCGCCAGATCGTCGCGCACGGCAAGGTTCAGCGTGGCAAACTTGGCGTAGGCATCCAGGAAGTCAATCAATCGCTCGCCGACTCCTTCGGTCTCAAGAAGCCCTCGGGCGCCCTGGTCGGGTCGGTGGAAAAGGACAGTCCCGCAGCCAAGGCCGGCCTAGAGCCCGGCGATGTCATCCTCGCCATCAACGGCAAGGAGATTTCCTCTTCCAGTGAGCTGCCGGCCATCGTCTCCTCGATGACGCCCGGGGAACAGGCCAGGCTTCAGGTCTGGCGCAAGGGCGGGGCACGCCAGGTCGATGTCCAGGTCGGCAAATTCGGCGATGAGCAGGTAGCGAGCATCGACACCCCGGAAGCCGCCAAAGGCCGCCTCGGCGTGGTCGTTCGTCCGCTGACCGCGGAAGAACAGCGCCGGGCCAATGTCAGTAGCGGTGTAGTCGTCCAGAATGTCGCCGGCGCAGCCGCAAAGGCCGGCATTCAGCCTGGCGATATCGTCCTTTCGGTCAACGGGGAAGCGATCACCAGTACGGAACAACTTGTCGGCATCGTCACCAAGGCCGACAAACGGATTGCCATTCTGGTCGATCGCGGCAACTCCAGAATATTCATACCCGTCGATCTCGGCTAGCGCCCCAAAACCAATGGCCCAAGGCTACGCTGCGGCTGGCACCAGGGCGCCGCCTTGCCGATCATCCGCAGGTCGTCGCATAATCAGGCCGCTTGACTCGGGAAACCCGGTTCAAGCGTGACCTGGTTCGACTTGAGGGGTAGTCTTCATGAAAATGGCGAGCGTAGCGCTCCTCGGTGCGCTTCTGGCAGCAGGTGATGTAGCGGCCGCGCCTGACTATGCTGGCTGTCATCCACGCCTCGCTGTCGGTACGGTTTGTGAAGCCGACCTCGCCCAGTTGCACCCGACACAATTTGGCGTGGGACTGCTACAAGTTGCCCGGGAAAAAATGGAGCTGGCAAGGCAGCGCCCTTCGTCCTTGCAAAAAACGGTTCTAAAGAAACGGATCGCCGTTGTCATCGGACCGGACGGTCGGTTCTGGCTGGTCGACCGGCACCATCTGTCCCGTGCCCTGTGGGAGATCGGTGAACGGAAGGCGCCCGTGCATATTGTCGGCCGCGTCGAGAAGCCCGATGACTTCTGGCAGGTGATGAGCCGCGAGCACTGGGCATGGTTATTCGACGAACGTGGCAATCCGCGCGACCCGGCAGACCTGCCCGGGCAAATCAAGGACTTGCCAGACTTCGGCTACCGCTCGCTGGCCGGCTTCGCCGAAGACGAACACCTTTTCAACAAGTCGGCGCAGGTTTTCTTCATTGAATTTACCTGGGCCAGGTATTTCGGCGAACAATTGGGCTGGGCAGAGATCACAACAGAAACCCTGCACCAACGCCTTAACGACGCCAGGCGTGTCGCCTGCCTGCCGGCGGCGTCCTCTTTGCCGGGCTACCCGGGAGCGGCCTGCAGGAAATGAGACTACTCGAACCGGGAATCCAGAACATATGATTGACGCACGCCACTACCTGGCCAGTGAAACCCTGCGCAACGGACTCGAAATCCGCATCAGGGCTCTGCATCCCGACGACGGCGAGCGGATTGTCGAGGCATTCAGCAAGCTCGACCCCGAATCCGTCTATACGCGCTTCTTCAGATACAAGAAGGAAGTGAGCGAAGCCGATTTGCAACTAATCCGCGAGCTGGATTTCGAGCGCCGCGTCGTGCTGCTCGCCACGCTGATCGAAAACGGCCGCGAGATCGTCATCGCCTCGTCCAGTTATTCCGAGTACGAGGACAACACCGCCGAAATCGCCTTCGTCGTCGAAGAGGACTATCACGGACTCGGGATTGCACGACGCCTTCTCGGGCATCTCGGCAAAATAGCCATTGAACGGGGGATCACGACCTTCACGGCGGAGGTTTTGCGCCAGAATGCAGCGATGCTGAAAGTTTTCAAGGCAATCGGCTGGCCGATGAAGAGCACGACTGAAGATGGCTCCGTGCTCATTTCGCTCGCCCTGGACGGTTCACCGGGCGGATGACTGCCAACGAGGTATCGGCCACAAGCTGCGCCAACTGCGAGGCTTGCTGCTGCAGGCTGGAAGTGATCCTGATGGGTGATGACGACATTCCGCCGAGATTCACCGCCGACGACGCGTGGGGCGGATCGGTAATGCGCCGCCTCGATGACGGGTGGTGTGCCGCACTGGATCGAAATACGATGCGCTGCACAATCTACGAACGCCGCCCCGGCGTCTGCAGCGAATACCGGATGGGTGGCAGCGACTGTATCGAGGAACGGCTCCAGTATTTCGCCCGGCCATGAACAAGATACAGCCGAACAACCCCCTGCATGGCCTCACCCTGGAAATGATCCTGAATAGGCTGGTGGCTCGTTATGGATGGGAGGAACTGGGGAAGCAGATCGATATCCGCTGCTTCAACCACGAACCCAGCCTCGCCTCCAGCCTGAAATTTCTGCGTCGCACCCCGTGGGCGCGCGAGCGGGTTGAATCGCTGTATGTCCATATGGCGCAACGAGACTCAAAGCCGAGTTGACTGCGATTGCAATGAAATAGTGATAGGTCGGGAGCGCTTCGCTGGCTATCATGCGCGTCCTATTCGAAAGTTCCGCTCATGATCATCCTCAAAAACGTCACCCTGCGCCGCAGCTCGAAAGTGCTGCTCGACAAGACCTCGGTCACCATCAACCCCGGTGAGAAGGTCGGCCTGGTCGGCCGCAACGGTGCCGGCAAGTCCACGCTGTTCGCGCTGCTCAACGGCACGCTGCATGAGGATGGCGGCGATTATTCGATTCCCAAGCAATGGCAGATGGGCCAGGTCTCGCAGGACATGCCGGAGACCGAGCAGTCGGCCACCGACTTCGTCATCGACGGCGACACCCGACTGCTCGCCGCCCGCAACGAGGTCCATGACGCCGAGGCAACCGACGACGGCATGCGCATGGCCGAAGCCTACATGGCGCTCAACGATGCCGGCGAGCATGACGCCGAAGCGCGCGCCCAGTCCCTGATCCTCGGCCTCGGCTTCAAGGTTTCCGAGCTGCACAACCCGGTCAACAGCTTCTCCGGCGGCTGGCGCATGCGCCTGCAACTGGCGCGGGCACTGATGTGCCCGTCCGACATCCTACTGCTCGACGAACCGACCAACCACCTCGACCTCGACGCCCTGGTCTGGCTCGAAGCGTGGCTCAAGCGCTACCCCGGCACGCTGGTCATGATCAGCCACGACCGCGAATTCCTCGACGCCATCACCCAGGTCACGCTGCATATCGACAATGCCAAGCTGGTCCGCTACGGTGGCAATTACAGCAAGTTCGAAGACATGCGCGCCGAACAGATGCTGCTGCAACAGGCAACCATGGCCAAGCAGGCCGACAAGATCGCCCACCTGCAATCCTTCATCAACCGCTTCAAAGCCAAGGCCAGCAAGGCCAAGCAGGCGCAGAGCCGGGTCAAGGCGCTGGAGCGCATGGAAAAAATCGCGCCGGTGCTCGCCGATGCCGAATTCACTTTCGAATTTCAGGAACCGGCCAACCTGCCCAACCCGATGCTGTCGATGGTCGATACCGTCATCGGCTACCCGCCCGCCGAAGATGCACCGGCCGGCACGCCGCCGACCGTCATCGTGCGCGGCATCAACCGTTCGGTCATGGCCGGGCAGCGCATCGGCATCCTCGGCGCCAACGGCCAGGGCAAGTCCACGCTGGTCAAGACCATCGCCTGCGAACTGGCGGCGATCAGCGGTGACCTCACCGAAGGCAAGGGCCTCAACATCGGCTACTTTGCCCAGCAGGAACTCGACGTGCTGCGCCCGCAGGACACGCCGCTCGAACACATGGTCCGCCTGGCCAAGGAGGCGATTGCCAACGGCCGCAGCAACGTGCCCGGACGCGAGCAGGATCTGCGCAACTTCCTAGGTACCTTCAATTTCGGCGGCGAGATGGTCAAGCAGGCCGTCGGCACCATGAGCGGCGGCGAGAAGGCGCGGCTGGTACTGTGCATGATCGTCTGGCAGCGCCCCAACCTGCTGCTGCTCGACGAACCGACCAACCACCTCGACCTCAGCACCCGCGAGGCCCTAGCCGTCGCCCTCAACGAGTTCGAAGGCACCGTCATGCTGGTCAGCCACGACCGCGCCCTGCTGCGCTCGGTCTGCGACGAGTTCTGGCTGGTCTCCAAGGGTGGCGTTGCGCCGTTCGACGGCGATCTGGAAGACTACCAACGCTATCTGCTGGACGAAGCCAAGCGGGTGCGTGAAGAAGCGGCGATTCAGCAGAAACTGGCGGCCTGACCAGGCCACGCCCGTGACCAGCTTCAGGAGTTCTCGATCAGGATCTCTTCGATCATCTTGGCGGCGCGCTTGCAGCCGCGCAGCACCGCTTCCTGGGCGAAATAGAAGCCACGCATCTTCATCGCATGCCAAGCTGCGGCTTCATCGCCTTCATGCTCGAACAACTTGGTCACCGCCTCGCGCATCGCCTCGGCTGCCACGCCCTCGATCTTATCGACTTCGCGGCAGAATTCGATGAGGGCCGCCTGTTCCCGGCTGCGATCGGCCAGGGTGATCACCGCCCGATTCAGGCGCAGGCATGCATCAGCGGCCAGTGAAGCCATGGTTCGCGCCTCGGGCGTAGACTTCTCGATGTTGTACATCGTGATGGCATTGGCCACGCTTTGCAGCGTGTCGAGTATGCGGTCGAGGTCCAGGATCAGGGTATGCAACTGCTCGCGGTTGATCGGCGTGGTAAACGACTCATACAACAGGTGGATGAAATCGGCCTTGATCCGGTCGGCGCTCGTCTCGTTGGCGTTCACCTCTTCGATCAACGCAGCGTTGTTGCCGCTCTGATTTCCCAGGCCGCTGACAAGGCGCATTGTGGCATTGGCCCCAGCCACCAAGCGATCGGTGTGCGAACCCAGAAGATCGAAAAAAGTACCGCGTTGCGGAATCACATTATTTAGCATGGTCACCGTCCCTTGCGTCGATCAGAGGAAGCTGCGGCCAACGTACCAGAACACCGCGGCAATCAGTCCGGATGCCGGGATCGTCAGCACCCAGGCAACCAGAAGATTCAGGGTCACCGCCCATCGTACGGCCTTGACGTCCTGTGCCGTGCCGACGCCGACAATGGCGCCGGTAATGGTATGCGTCGTGGACACCGGAATACCGCCCCACGTCGCCAGACCGAGACTCAACGCTCCACCCATCGAAGCGCAGGATCCGCTAACCGAATTCAGCCGGGTGATCTTGCTACCCATGGTCTTGATGATGCGCCAGCCGCCCATATAAGTACCCCAGGCAATCGCGCCATAGCAGGAATAGACCACCCACATCGGCAAGGTGCTGACATCCGTCGTGGACACACCGGCTGTGATCAGCAGCAGCCAGACGATACCGATCGTCTTCTGCGCGTCATTGCCGCCGTGACCAAGACTGTAGGCCGCGGCAGCGAACAACTGCCCGTTGCGGAACCATTTCCCGGCCTGGTGCGGTGTACTGTCCTTGAATACCCAGGCGACAAGCACCATGAGCATGCCGCCGATGAAAAAGCCAACCATAGGAGAAATAATGATAAAGATCAGTATCTTGCCAAACCCGCCCCAGATGATCGGGGTCAGCGCGCCAGCCTTGGCCACCGTGGCGCCGACCAGGCCACCGACCAACGCATGCGAGGAAGACGAGGGGATGCCGTAGTACCACGTGATGATGTTCCAGGCGAGCGCGCCCATCAAGGCGCCAAAAATTACATAGTGGTCGACCAGAGCCGGATCAACCGTCCCCTTGCCGATCGTGGCGGCCACCTTGAGCTGGAATATCCAGAGTGCGGCAAAATTGAAAAAGGCGGCAAACACGACCGCCTGTTTTGGTGTCAGCGCGCCGGTCGCGACAATTGTGGAGATCGAATTGGCGCCGTCATGAAACCCGTTCATGAAGTCGAAGGCCAAAGCCACAAAGACAAGCAGCGCCAGCGCCCACATGCTGATGGTTAAGTGTTCCATTTGCGCAGCCCTCTCAGGAGTTTTCGATCAGGATTTCTTCGATCGTCTTGGCCGCGTCTTCGCAACGGTCCAGCACCTCTTCCTGCAATGCGTAGAACTCGCGCATCTTGATCGCCGTCCAGATCGAGTTGCTGCCATCGAACAGGCTGGTGATGGCCTTGCGCTGAATACGGTCGGCCTGTGATTCGATGGCGTCGATTTCCTTGCACAAGTCCGTGGTTTCCTGCTTGCGGTCCTTCTCGGGCAGGGAAATCACCGCCCGGTTGAGCCGCATGCAGGCATCGGCGGCCAGTGCGGCCATTTCGCGTCCCTCGACGGTCGATTCCTGGATGTTGTACATGCCCACTGCGTTGGCGACGTCCTGCAATGCGTTGAGCACGTTGTCCAAGTCGATGGTCAGGGTATGGATCTGATCGCGGTTGATCGGCGTGGTGAACGAGCGGTGTAACAGGACGATCAGTTCGGCCTTGATCTTGTCGGCACTCTGTTCGTTCATATTGACCTCGGAGACCAGCACCGGAATGTCCTCGGTACCTTTACCCAGTCCATTCATCAAACGAAGCGTCGCGTTGGCGCCAGCCACCACACGATCGGAATGTGCTGCAAGAAGCTCGAAAAACTCCTTGCGTTGCGGCATGAGACTGCTGAACATTAAAATCTCCTCCTTGATGAATCTTGTAACGCGAACCAAGCCTGAATTTTCATCATACAACTTAAGAACGATGTCGTGGAAACTCCGCCTCGACACAAGAAGCGCGGCGGAGACACTACACTTGAGCCTTGTTCACCGTCCATTGCAAGCATGCGCCCCCACTTCGCCATCCCGCCCGAAGAAGTCGAAATAACTGCGATCCGCGCGCAGGGCGCCGGCGGGCAGAACGTCAACAAGGTCGCCAATGCCGTGCATCTGCGCTTCGACATAACCACTTCGTCACTGCCCGAGGTTATTCGCGAGCGGCTGCTGAAGCTTGGGGACCAACGCATCAGCAAGGAAGGCATCGTCGTCATCAAGGCCCAGGAATTTCGCAGCCTCGAAAAGAACCGGGCTGAAGCCATGCGCCGCTTGCAAATGCTGGTTAGCAGCGTTGCCGTGCTGCCAAAGAAGCGCCGGCCGACCAAACCAACCCGGAGCTCTGTCGCGAAACGACTGGAATACAAGAGCCAGCGTTCGCTGGTCAAGGCGGGGCGAAGTTCCAAAGGGATAGAATAGCGGCCTTGCCGCCGTCGTGGTGTCGTTGCCACCCGAGTTCCCGGATTTTTAGCATGTTAAGACTGACTGAAATAAAGCTCCCGCTCGATCACCCGGAAGATGCCCTTCGCGCTGCCATCTGCCAGCGCCTTGGGGTAGCGGAAAGTGAATTGGTCAATCACACAGTATTCCGCCGCAGCTTCGATGCACGCAAAAAATCCGCGATCGCCCTGATCTACGCGGTCGACGTCGAAATCAGGCACGAAACTGAAGTACTCAAGCGTCTGCAAGGCGAGCGCAATGTCATGCCGTCGCCGGACACCACTTACCGTTTCGTCGCCCGGGCGCCTGCCGATTTGCCGACCCGCCCGGTGGTCATCGGCACCGGCCCCTGCGGATTGTTCGCCGGCCTGCTACTGGCGCAAATGGGCTTTCGTCCGATCATCCTCGAACGCGGCAAGATCGTCCGCGAGCGGACCAAGGACACCTGGGGCCTGTGGCGCAAGGGCGAGCTCAACCCGGATTCGAATGTCCAGTTCGGCGAGGGCGGCGCCGGCACCTTCTCCGACGGCAAGTTATACAGCCAGATCAAGGACCCGCAGCACCACGGGCGCAAGGTGCTGGAGGAATTCGTCAAAGCCGGCGCGCCGGAAGAAATCCTCTACGTCAACAAGCCGCACATCGGCACCTTCCGACTGGTCAGCATGGTCGAGAAGATGCGCGCCAGCATCTTTGCCTTGGGCGGCGAAGTGCGCTTCGGCAACAGGGTGGAAGAAATCGAGATCGACCGCGATGGCGGCGGGAATGGTCAGGTACGCGGCGTGAAACTGGCCAGTGGCGAGCGCATCGCCACGGATCACGTCGTACTGGCGGTCGGGCACAGCGCCCGCGACACCTTCCGGATGCTGTTTGACCACGGCGTCTATATCGAGGCGAAGCCCTTCTCGATCGGCGTCCGCATCGAACATCCGCAGTCGCTGATCGACCGCGCCCGCTTCGGCCCGTCAGCCGGCCATCCGTTGCTCGGTGCAGCCGACTACAAACTGGTGCATCACTGCACCAACGGCCGCACCGCCTACAGTTTCTGCATGTGCCCGGGCGGCACGGTGGTCGCGGCCACCTCGGAACCGGGGTGCGTGGTCACCAATGGCATGAGCCAGTATTCACGCGCCGAGCGCAATGCCAACAGCGGCATCGTCGTCGACATCTCGCCGGAAGTCGATTATCCGGGCCATCCGCTCGCCGGCATCGATTTTCAGCGCCACTGGGAAGCGAAAGCATTCGAAGCGGGCGGCGGCAACTATTCGGCGCCCGCCCAGCGGGTCGGCGACTTTCTCGCCGGCCGGCCGTCAAACGCCCAAGGTGGCGTCGAACCCTCCTATACACCCGGCGTTCACTGGACTGATCTTTCCCTCTGCCTACCCCCATTCGTGGTGACCGCCCTGCGCGAAGCGCTGCCCGCTTTCGACAAGCAGATACACGGCTTCGCCATGGCCGATGCAGTCATGACCGGCGTTGAAACGCGCACCTCGTCGCCGATCCGCATCAAGCGCGGCAGCGACTTCCAGAGCATCAACACGCGCGGCCTCTACCCCGCCGGCGAAGGCGCCGGCTACGCCGGTGGAATCCTGTCGGCCGGGGTCGACGGCATCAAGGTAGCTGAAGCCGTGGCCCTCGCGATGATCGACAGCGGTTCAGGAAGATGATCGCGCTGCCATGCAACCGAAACCGCCGCCGAATTATCTTGCCGGCTATCCGCCCGAGTTTGCCGCACAAGTCCGGCGACTGATCGAACAAGACCGGCTGGCCGACTGGCTGATGCAGAAATACCCGGTTGCACACAACGTGCGCACCGACCGGGCGCTCTACGATTACGCCCAGGAAATCAAGGAAGACCATCTGCGCAACGCCGGGCAATTGAGCAAGGTGCTGTTCGACAGCAAACTGCACGTAATCCGCAACGCACTGGGCACCCACACCAGCATTTCACGGGTGCAGGGGGCGAAACTCAAGTCGAAGCGCGAAATCCGGGTGGCGATGGTATTCAGGGAAATGCCACCCGAGTTCCTTCGCATGATCGTCGTGCATGAACTCGCCCACCTCAGGGAGCGCGAGCACGACAAGGCCTTCTATCAACTGTGCCGGAATATTGAGCCCGACTACCATCAACTCGAATTCGACCTGCGCGCCTATCTCAGTTACCTCGCGGCTGCCGGAAAGCAGCTATGGGCGCCCTCTCACTTAGCCCCGCAGACGGACATGCGGAATCAAGTCTGATTCACTTCAGATTTCTCTCGCGAATTATCGGCGGCACGAACTTGACCGAAAACTTCCAGCCTTCCGGTGTGGCTTTGAGGATCAGGGTTTTCGAATTGGCTCCCTCTTCGAAAGCCGGCGCCGACCCAGCCAGTTCGATTGCGCCGATGCCCTTGATGACACAGGCTCCAGGAATTGTAACGAAGGCGGATTCCGCCGCCACCAGGACGAACTGGCCCTCCTTGGACTCCGAACATGACAAACCCTTTGGCAGGGTCGATGGATCGCGTTTCCAGGCATGGCGCAGATCGTCGAGGCCCTTGAGCAATTCCGGGGTGGTCTTGACGGCGAGACCGACTTCACAAGATTTCGTATGGCCCACTCGATTGCCCCCGCATTAAATTTCCCGGACCATTCTAGCCCTCGTAACAGCTATTCGCAGCACCTGGCTTGGACCCTGCCTTATTCATCTATGCGACAGACCATGATCAAAGCGGCAGGCAGGCATGAGCGCCCGCCATAGACAATGCGAACTACAGGTCATGGCCTGCTACCGCCTGGTCACGAATAGAAGCAGAGCGGCGCTTTAAGATCAGGACTCAATCGTCACTTTCAACCCTGAGCGGAAATAGGCCATGGCTTTGTCGTGTGGCAGTTAACTGCCTTGGATTCAACCGGTCGCAGCAAGACGGCCGCAAAGCTGGCGCACCCCAAGGGCGCTTCCTGCGGGGCGCGGTCGACCCCGAAAAAACGGCAAAATCGGGCGTTTTGGCTACAGCACCCGAACCTTGACCGTCTTGCCTTTCAGCTTGCCCGCCGCCAGCTTGCGCACGGCATCGCGATAGATGTTGCGCGCCACGGCGACATAGGTTGTCTGATCGGTTACCGTGATCTTGCCGACCTGCTCGCGTGTCAGTCCCGCTTCGCCAGCCAGCGCGCCCATGACGTCGCCAGGGCGTATCTTGTCCTTGCGCCCGCCGAGTATCTGCAGCGTAACCATCGGCGGAATCAGCGGGGCTTCGTCGGCCACCGATAGCTCGCCGAGCTGATGCAGTTCCAGCTTGCTGCCCGTCATCTCGGCAATGGCCGCGACGCGACGCCGGTCGCCCGGGCTGCACAGGCTGAGCGCCCAGCCATCCTGATCGGCGCGGCCAGTGCGGCCGATGCGATGGATGTGGATTTCCGGGTCGGGCGTTACGTCGACGTTAATCACCGCTTCGAGTTGGGCGATATCGAGGCCACGCGCCGCGACATCGGTCGCCACCAGCACCGAGCAACTGTTGTTGGCGAACTGGATCAGCACCTGGTCGCGCTCGCGCTGTTCAAGGTCGCCATTCAGGGTCAGGGCCTGAATGCCGTTCTCGCGCAACACGTTGAGCAGGTCGCGGCACTGCTGCTTGGTATTGCAGAAGGCGAGCGTGCTGAGCGGGCGGTAGTGCTTGAGCAGGGTGGCCACGGCGGCCAGGCGGTCTTCGTTCCTAACCTCGTAGAAGCGCTGGCGAATCTTGCTTTCGGCGTGCTGTTCGAGCAGCTTCACTTCCTGCGGCTTGTTCAGGAACTGTTTGGCGAGTTGCGCGATGCCATCCGGATAGGTGGCCGAGAAGAGCAGGGTCTGGCGTTTGACCGGACAGCGCTTGGCGACGAAGGCGATGTCGTCGTGAAAGCCCATGTCGAGCATGCGGTCGGCTTCGTCGAGGACCAGCGTATTCAGTTCGTCAAGCTTCAGGTAGCCGCGCTCCATATGGTCCATGATGCGACCGGGCGTGCCGACGACGACGTGAACGCCGTTTTCCAGGCTGGTCGCCTGATTGCGCAGGGTCGAGCCGCCGACCAGCGAGAGCACCTTGATGTTCTCTTCGAAGCGCGCCAGACGGCGGATTTCCTGCGTCACCTGATCGGCCAGTTCGCGCGTCGGGCAGAGCACCATCGCCTGCACGGCGAAGCGGCGCGGATTCAGGTTGTGGAGCAGGGTCAGCGCGAAGGCGGCGGTCTTGCCGCTACCGGTCTTGGCCTGCGCGATCAGGTCGTGACCGGCCAACGCCAGCGGCAGGCTGGCCGCCTGAATCGGCGTCATGGTCAGATAGTCGAGCTGCGTCAGGTTAGCCAGCACGGCCGGCGCCAAGGGCAGTTCACTGAAAGGCTGGGCGCTGGCTTGGCTGGTTTCGTTCTCGCTCACGATGCCGCTCAGTCCTTGCGGCGACGGGCCGGGGCCGGCTTGCGCTGGCGCTGGCCGGGGCGCTTGATTTCCTTGGCGGGTTTCGGTTTCGGCACCAGCAGGTTTTTGGCGGCGCCTTCGCCAGCCGCCCGATGCGCCAGCATGGCTGCCTTGAGTTGCTCCACGCTGAGCAGAATGGCGGCATGTTCGCCCTTGACGTTGTATTCGGAAAGTCGGTCCTTGATGATGAACAGGCGCTCGGCCGCTTCTGACTTTTTGGGAAGCCGCTCGACAATTTTCTGTGCTTCGGGCGTCAGCGCAATACCGCCTGCAGCCTCGACCATCAAGCCATGAACGGCGAGCCGGGAAATCGCCTCGCTCAGTTTCGGTTCGGACGGGATATTGCCCTGCAACAGATCGATTGCCGCCATAATCTCGACCAGTTCCGCCGGCCGTCTCTTGGAGGAAAGTGCGGTAGCCAGCAGGAGCAGTGCATCAACATCGTGAATCGGAGTCATGGATAACCTTTGAAGAAATGCGGACCGGGCCCGCCAATAAATTTAATAGATCAAAAATATGATGATCTGTCTGGAGCCTTCAGGAACTGGCCCGAATACGTCACCGGATTTCACACGCCCGGGCCTTACGGATGTACTCTTCTGCCAGTCCGGTCGCGGACCTGACAATCAAGTTCACTGCCCGGACAAACTGTTCCAGCTCGCAACAGAAGAGGTGTAATTGAAAGACCTGTTAGCTTCCATCGAAGTTGAAACCGCCGAAAATCCGCAGTTCTCGGTCATCTGGATGCACGGACTGGGCGCGGATGGCTCTGATTTCCCGCCCATTGTGCCCGAATTGGGCCTCGCCGGGCACCCCGGCCTCCGTTTTGTCTTCCCGCACGCTCCCTATTTGCCGGTGACCTGCAACGGCGGCTACGTCATGCGCGCGTGGTACGACATCATTTCCCTGGAAGCCACCAGCCGCCTCATCGATGAAGCGGGCATCGTCAATTCCCGGGCGGCGATTCGCAGCCTGATTGCACGTGAGAATCAGCGAGGCATTCCCTGCGCCAGAATTTTCCTGGCCGGATTCTCGCAGGGCGGCGCGGTCGCCTACACGACCGCGCTGACCCATCCCGAGCAACTGGCGGGGATTATTGCGCTGTCGACCTACATTCCATCGACGGCGCTGATCACCCGGGAAATCACTGCAGCGAATCGGGTGCTGCCGATTTTCGCCGCCCACGGCACCGGGGATAGTGTGGTCTCTCCAGAACTTGGCCTGCAAGCCAGGGATTTTCTGACGCACCAAGGCTACCGCGTCGAATGGCATGAATATCCGATGGCGCATTCGGTATGCCTGGAGGAAATCGAGGCAATCGGGCACTGGCTCCGGGCCCTGCTGAAATGAGTGACGTGGTGTTGAACCGGGCCACGCTGGGCAGCGTCGAACTGCCGGCCTATCAAGGCATTGAACTTGACCAGGTGACCATGGTTGTTTCGGAGACGCTTGCGGCAGAAGCCCTGAAAGCGCTGAGCGCGGCCGACGCCATCGGCTTCGACACCGAGTCCAAGCCGACCTTCCTCAAAGGAGAGGCGTCGACCGGCCCGCATCTGGTTCAACTCGCCACCGACACTCACGCCTATCTCTTTCCGATTTCGCGGGCTTACGATGCCCGGGCGCTGAAGGAAATCCTGGAATCGCCCGCGGTCCGCAAGGTGGGGTTCGGCCTCGGCAACGACCGCAGCGCGCTGAAATCCCGATTGAACATCGAACCGGACAACTTGCTCGACCTCGGGGAGCTTTTGCGTGGACCCGGGCATCGCGGCACGGTGGGCGCCAAAGTGGCTGTCGCGCATTTTTTTGGCCAAAGGCTGCAGAAATCCAAGAAGACCGGTACCAGCAACTGGGCCAGTGCCCACTTGAGCGAGCGCCAACTACTCTATGCGGCCAACGATGCGCATGTCGCATTGCAACTCTACCGGGCGTGGATCCGGACCAGCCAACAGCCAAACTGACATCCGGGACCGATTTCCCGCGCGCTTCGCAGCTTAAGTCCCAAACGGCATGCAATGGGTTTAAGATTTCAGAATTAATCGCCCCATTCGACTGTCGCTCAGACAACCGGTACGCATCAAGATGCAGACAAACATCCCTGTCGGTTTGAAGCCATTGCTTGGACGCAAACACGTCCCAGGCGACTTCTGGGGCGCCCTGGCGGCGATGCTGGTGGCGCTACCGGCGTCGATCGCCTTCGGCGTCACGGTCTATTCGGCCATCGCCCCGAGCTACGCGGCTATCGGCGCGCTGGCCGGCATTATCGGCGCCACCATGATCGGGCTCGTGGCTTCGACGCTCGGCGGCACCGACCGCCTTATCAGCGCCCCATGCGCTCCCGCCGCGGCGGTGCTTTCAGCCTTCGCCATCGAATTGACGAGCCAGGGCGTGGCGCCAGAGGTCATCGTGCTGCTGCTGATCCTGCTCGGGGTGCTGGCCGGGATCGTGCAACTACTGCTCGGCTTCATCGGTATCGGCGGCCTGATCAAGTACATTCCTTACCCGGTGGTCAGCGGCTATCTCTCCGGCGTCGGGCTGATCATCATCGGCAGTCAGATTCCAAAATTCGTCGGCACGGGGACCGAAACCGGCTGGTGGACGGCCTTGATGTCACCCTGGCTCTGGGACTGGCGCAGTCTGGCCATCGGCATGGCGACCGTGCTGGCCGCCGTCATCGCCCCCAAACTGACCAAAAAGGTGCCGGGTACCATCCTTGGCGTCGTCGCCGGCCTGCTGACCTACGTTGGCCTGGCGACGCAGGACCCGACACTCTGGGAGGTGACCGGCAATCATCTGGTCATTGGCGCGCTAGGCGCCTCGAAGGAAGGCTATTTCGCCTCGATTACCGGGCGCTGGAACGAAATCGGCGATCTTCGCCTGGGTCAGATCGCCGGCCTGCTCGGCAGCGCGTTGACCCTTGCCGCCCTGCTCTCGATCGACACCCTGAAGACCTGCGTCGTCATTGATCAGTTGACGCGCACCCGGCACCAGCCCAATCGCGAACTTGTGGCTCAGGGGATCGCCAACATCGCCTCGTCGGCGGTTGGCGGCATCCCAGGCGCGGGCACCATGGGCGCCACTCTGGTCAACCTCAACAGCGGCGCCCAGACACGTATGTCGGGCGTACTCGAAGGGCTCCTGTCACTGATCGCCGCCCTTGTCTTCGGCTCTTTTCTGGCCTGGATTCCGGTCGCCGCACTGGCCGGCATCCTGATCGTCATCGGCATCCGCATGATCGATCGTGAGCCGTTGCGCTTCATCGAATCGCGGGCCACGGTCTTCGATTTTGGCGTGGTCCTGGCCGTCGTCGTCGTCGCCCTGACCATCGGCCTGATCGCCGCCTCGGCGGTCGGCGTAGGGATGGCAATCATCCTCTTCGTGCGCGAACAGATCGGCGGATCGGTCGTCCGTCACAAGATCTACGCCAATCAGATGTCTTCGACCTGGTATCGCCCGGAGGCAGAAATGCGCATCATCGAAGAAAAGGGCGACCAGGCCGTCATCTTCGAACTGCAGGGCAGCCTTTTCTTCGGCACGACCCAGCAGCTCTATGCCGAACTCGAACCCGAACTCGCCAAACGCAACTACGTCGTTCTCGACCTCAAGCGCGTGCAGTCGGTCGATGTCACCGCCGCCCACCTGCTGTGCAATGTGCGTGAGGCGTTGCAGGAGCGTGGCGCGATGCTGCTGCTCTCGGGGGTCAGGGAGAAGCTGCCCAACGGTCGCAACCTGCGGGAATTCCTCGAGCAGACCGGGGTGGTCAGCCCGGACGATAAAGCAGTTCGCGTTTTCCCTGAACTCGACAGCGCCATCGAGTGGGTCGAGGACCGCATTCTGGGCGAACGGGAAGCACCACCGGCTGAAGAGGAAGCGCCGATCCAGTTGCAGGAGATGGACCTGTTCAGCAACCACAAGGACGAAACGCTGAAGGACCTCGAGGCCCGGCTGGAACTTCACCTCTTCAAGGCCGGCGAGACGATCTACGCCTTGGGCTCCGCCGGTGATGCAATCTACTGGATACGGCGCGGCGCGGTTCGCATCTTTGCGCCACTCGGCGCCGGCCGGATCAGGCATGTTGCAAGTTTTGGCCGCGGCGACTTCTTCGGCGGCCTGGCCTTTCTCGACAACCGCCCGCGCGGCAATGACGCGGTGGCGCTGACCGATACCGAGGTTTACGTGCTGTCACGCGAGCAATTCAACCTGCTCGCCGAAGAGCACAAGAAACTCGCCTTCAACCTGATGAAAGCCATCGCCCGGGCGCTCGCTCTCCGTCTGCGCCACGCCGACAGCGAACTGACGATTCTGCAGGAATACTAGTCGCCCGCTTGCCAACGCCTAAGCTGTTTCAGGCATGCCAGCGTCGCGCGACGCCGACTGCTTCGCGCCAGCGCTCGATGCTTGCCAGGCGCTCGGTATCGCCGATCCGCGGCTCGAAGCGTTTTTCGAGTTGCCAATACGCGGCAACTTCGTCCCGACTCGCCCACAGTCCCACGCCAATTCCCGCCAGATAGGCCGCCCCGAGCGCAGTCGTTTCGGTGATCCGCGGGCGCAGGACGGGCACCCCGAGAAGGTCAGCCTGCAATTGCATCAACAGGTCATTGCTTGCCGCGCCGCCGTCGACGCGGAGCTCGCTCATGGGGATACCCGAGTCGGCAAACATCGCGGCCGCCAAGTCGGCGCTTTGCAGGGCGATGGCATCGAGCGCCGCGCGCGCGATATGCGCCCGCGTCGTGCCCCGGGTCATGCCGAGCAGCGTGCCGCGCGCCAGTGGATCCCACCACGGCGCGCCGAGTCCTGCAAAGGCCGGCACCATGACAACGCCGCCGCTGTCGGAAACGCTGCCGGCCAGCGCCTCGACATCCGCCGCGCTGGCGATGATGCCGAGACCGTCGCGCAGCCACTGGGTGATGGCGCCGGCCATGAAAACGCCCCCCTCGAGCGCGAACTCACGCGCGGCGCCGCACTCCCACGCAACTGTCGTAATCAGGCCGTGACGCGAGTCAGTGGCGGTCGACCCGGTATTCATCACCATGAAGCAGCCGGTGCCATAGGTGTTTTTTGCCTTGCCGGAAGTAAAACAGGCCTGGCCAAAGGCGGCGGCCTGCTGGTCGCCGGCGATCCCGGCAACGGGAATCGCGGCACCGAACAGGCCCGGATCGGTGCTACAGATCACGCCACAACTAGCGACCACCTCGGACAACACCGCGCGCGGAATGGCGAGCAATTGCAGCAATTCATCGTCCCATTGGCCACGGCGAATGTCGAAGAGCAGCGTGCGCGATGCGTTCGACGCATCGGTAACATGGCGGCGCCCGCCCGTAAGTTGCCACACCAGCCAGCTATCGACCGTGCCGAAGGCCAGTTCACCGCGTTCGGCACGCGCCCGCGCCCCGGGAATGGCATCGAGCAGCCAAGCCAGCTTGGTGCCCGAAAAATAGGGATCGAGAACCAATCCGGTACGTGTCCGGAACAATGTTTCATGGCCGGCGGCGGCCAATTGCGCGCAGCGATCCGAAGTGCGCCGGTCCTGCCAGACGATGGCTCTGAACAACGGGCGGCCGGTCGCGCGATCCCACAGCACGGTGGTTTCGCGCTGGTTGGCGATGCCGATGGCAACAACCGTGCTGATCGCGACCCCGCTTCGCGCAAGGACTTCGCGCGCACAGCTCAACTGGGTTTGCCAGATCTCCTCCGGATCATGCTCGACCCACCCGGGCTGCGGAAAATACTGGGTTAACTCGCGCTGGGCGGTCGCCACCGGTCTGCCTTCGGCATCGAACAAGATGGCACGCGAACTGGTGGTGCCCTGATCGAGGGCGAGCACGTATTTCATCGGTTTGTCTCCGTTTCGTGTCGCGGGCAGGCCGCAAACGCAATGCGCAACAGCCATGAAGAGTTCGCTGGCAATTTTGCCACGGCTTGCCGAAGTTTCAGCGAACAAGCCGAATGCGCGGCGCCGCGGATATGATTTACCATAGGCTCCGCGGCGGCATCACGAATACTGCCTTGTTGTTGATGAAGCAGGACATCGACCCGCGTATCGTCTTCCCGGAAGGTCTGGGCACTTTCTCCCGCAGCCATTGTCATGCAACAGGAAGGAATCGAAGATGATGCCCAGCCCACCCGAAGCAAAACCAGAATCAGGCACCGATGTCGCGGCAAGCCTTGCAGCGATCGCCAGGGTTCCCGTCGGCGCGCCCTTCACCTGGCTTTCCAAGGGGCTTTCCGACCTTTATGCCGCCCCGACCGCCAGCCTGTTCTACGGGGTTGCCTTTGCCGTCATGGGGTGGACCATTGTTTTCTTCTACGGTCACGCCTACTCGCTGACCGTCGCCCTGATGGGTGGCTTCATGCTGCTCGGCCCCGGCCTGGCGATGGGCCTTTACGGGCTTTCCCGCCAGCGCGAAGCAGGCCAGGTGCCGCGACTGCAACCATCGCTGGCCATCTGGAAGGCCAATCTCTCAAATCTGGGCATCTTCGCACTGGTGACCGGTGTTGTGCTCCTGATCTGGGCGCGGGCCTCACTGGTGGTTTTTGCCGTGTTCTATTCCAGTGGCCTGCCGACAGCAGACGATTTCCTGCGCGAGCTTCTCTCGTTCGAGAACGTGGAATTCGTGACCGCCTACCTGATCATCGGCAGCGGCTTTGCGGCGTTCATCTTCTCGATCAGCGTCGTGGCGGTGCCGCTGATGCTCGACCGTGACAAGGACGCGGTGAGCGCGATGCTGCTCAGCCTCGCCACCGTGGCGAAAAATCCGCTGCCCATGCTGTTGTGGGCCGGCTTGATCGTCATGCTGGCCGGCATAGGCTTTGCAACGGCGTTCACCGGACTGATCGTCACCATTCCCGTCCTTGGCCACGCCACCTGGCATGCCTACCGCGCCCTGGTTCCACCGACCGATGGCTGACTTGCAGGGGTTACGAGTTCAGGATTTCGCGCTTGCTTGAAATAAAATGTCTTTCCCGCCAGTTCAGCGGCCGCAGCGTACTTCGGGAGGTCTCGCTGCACCTGCAGGTAGGCGAGTATGTAGCCATCGTCGGCGAATCCGGCGTCGGCAAGTCCACGCTGCTTAACCTCATCGCCGGACTCGACCGCCCGGACAGCGGCCGGCTTGTACTCGATGGCGTCGACTACGCACGGCTCGACGAGGATGCGCTGACCCGCCTGCGCCGCGACAAGCTCGGCTTTGTCTTCCAGGCTTTCCACGTTCTGCCGCACCTCACCGTGCGCCAGAATGTGGCGCTCCCGCTCTGGCTGCAAGGCCTGCACGGCAGCGCGGCGGATGATCCGGCGCAGCAGTTGCTGGAGGCAGTCGGCCTCGGCGACCGGGCGGCAAGTTGGCCACGTGAGCTTTCCGGCGGCGAAATGCAGCGGGTGGTGATCGCCCGCGCCCTGGTTCATCGCCCACGCCTGGTGCTGGCCGACGAGCCGACGGGCAATCTCGACCCGGCCAACGGCGCCAAGGTACTGGCGCTGCTTGCCGAGCGCATCCGTCAGGCCGGGGCGATCGGTATTCTCGTCACCCATTCGCTGGAAGCCGCTGCCACTGCGGATCGCGTTCTGCGCCTGACCACTACCGGGTTGCACGGGTGAGACTGGCGCCGGTTTTTCTGGGCTCGCTGGCCCGGCGCCGGATGGCAACGCTTTTTTCTTTTATCGCGATCGTCCTCGGCGTCGCCTTGGGCATGGCGGTTCAGGCGGTCCATGAGGCGGCATTGAACGAGTTCGGCCGTGGCCTGCGTGCGCTGGCCGGCGAAGCGGATTTTCAGGTGGTCGGGCCGCGTGGCGGCTTTGACGAAAACCTCTACGCCATGCTCGCCAGCCGCCCCGAAGTGGCGGCAGCGAGCCCGCTGCTGGAACTGGAAGTCAAGCGCACCGGTACGGAAGAAACACTGCAACTGTTCGGTGTGGACGTCTTCGCCGTGGCCGGTGTGACACCGGTTCTGTTGCCCAGGCCAGCCGCAGAGGCAGGGCGTTTTGCAACCCTGGCCGACGACAGCGTATTTCTCAGTGCCGCGGCGCAGGCCGCCCTCGGCCTCAAGCCAGGCGATAGCGTCGACTTTCAGGCCGGCACCCTGAACACAAGTTTCAAGGTTGCCGGCGACATCCCAGGTGCAACGGAGAACCGCCACCTTGCCCTGATGGATATCGCTGCCGTGCAGTCCCGTTTCGGCAAGCTTGGCCGACTTACCCGCATCGATCTGCGGCTGGCCGAGGGCGTGCCGCCCGAGGCGGCCCGTTCCGCGCTGCAGGCCCTGCTGCCGGCCGGCGTGCTGATCGAAGCGCCGGAAGCAGCGGCCGATCAGGCAGCCAACCTGTCGCGCGCCTACCGGGTCAACCTGACCATGCTGGCAGCCATCGCGCTGCTGACCGGCGGCTTTCTTGTTTTCTCCGCCCAGGCCCTCTCGGTGGTCCGGCGGCGCACCGAGTTCGCCTTTCTGCGCGCCCTCGGCCTGGCGCGCCGCAGCCTGTTCGCCTGGCTGCTGGCGGAGGGCGCGCTGGTCGGACTGGCCGGCGGCCTGGTCGGCGTCATCCTCGGTCATGGCTTGGCCTGGGGGGCGCTGGCCTTGCTCGGCGGCGACCTGGGTGCCGGATATTTTTCCGGGCTGCAGCCAAGCCTGCAATTTCAGCCACAGGTATCGGCTGTCTATGTCGCCCTTGGCTTGCTGGCCGGGATCGCCGGCGCCTGGCTGCCGGCCCGCGAGACGGCGACGGTCTCGCCGGCCCGGGCCTTGAAGGCCGGCGACGAAGCCGCGCTGCTCGGTGGACGCGGCCATCCGTGGCTGGGCCTGGCGCTGCTGGGAGCGAGCCTGGTTGCTTGCCTCATTCCCCCGCTCGACGCTTTGCCGATCGGCGGCTATCTAGCCGTCGCCTTTCTGCTGGCCGGCGGGGTGATGTTGCTGCCGGCGCTCGCCGCCGGCATTGCCCGCCTGCTGCCACAGCGCGGTCCGGTGCCGGCACGGCTTGCGGCAGCGCGTCTCGGCGCGGCGCCGGGACATGCCGTGGTGGCGGCGGCCGGAGTATTGACCAGCGTTGCGCTGGCGGCGGCGATGGCAATCATGGTCGCTTCTTTCCGCGACTCGGTCGATCAGTGGCTGACCCAGGTCCTGCCCGCCGATCTTTTCCTGCGCGCCGGTCAGGCCAAGAGCAGCGGCTATCTCGACGAAGCCCTGCAAGCGCGAATTTCGGCTGTAAACGGCGTCGACCGCAGCAGCTTCACCCGCCACGACAGCCTGCGCCTGGCCGCCGGGAAAGCGCCGGTGGCCTTGATCGCGCGGCCACTGGCAGCCGCTGGCAGCGACCTCCCGCTGGTTGGCGCGGTGCGGACAAGTGCTGAACCAGCGATCTGGATTTCCGAAGCAATGCACGACATCTACGGCTGGCGGCCCGGCCAGCAGGTCACACTGCCGCTTGCCGGCAAGGCAGTCAGCCTGCATGTCGCCGGTGTCTGGCGCGACTATGCGCGACAGACCGGCGCGGTCATGATCGATCTGGATGACTATCGCCGGCTGACCGGCGACCGGCTGGTCAACGATGCTGCCATTTACCTCGCACCCGGCGCGGTTGCCAATCAGGTGGCCGATGCGCTGACAGCGCTGGCCGGCCCCGGCGTGCTGGAAATCGCCCGCCCGGGCGAAATCCGGGCGATCAGTCTGCGTATTTTCGACCGGACCTTTGCCGTCACCTACCTGCTCGAAGCCGTCGCCGTCGCCATCGGCCTGGCCGGCGTCGCCGCCAGTTTTGCCGCGCTGGCGTCGGCGCGGCGGCGCGAGTTCGGCATGCTTCGCCATCTTGGCCTGACGCGCCGCCAGATCGGCTGGATGCTGGCCCAGGAAGGCGCGTTGGCGGCGGGCGTCGGAGTATTCGCCGGGCTGCTTGCCGGCGGCGCCATCGGCCTCGTGCTGATCGAAGTAGTCAATCGGCAGAGTTTCCACTGGAGCATGGACCTGCACGTCCCCTGGGGCTCGCTGGCCATTTTCGCCGCCGGCCTGGTGGCGCTGGCGGCCCTGGCTGCGGTGCTCGCCGGCCGCCAGGCGATGCGTCAGGATGCGGTGCTGGCAGTGCGCGAGGACTGGTGATGCAGCGCCGCGATTTCCTGCTCGCGCTGGCCAGCCTGCCCACCCTGGGGACGGCGACGGCGCAAGCGGTTGAATTTGCCCCGGTACTCCCCGGCCGCAAATTGACCTTTCCCGCCGATTACGGCGCCCACCCGGATTTCCGCACCGAGTGGTGGTATGCGACCGGCTGGCTGAATTTGCCGGATGGCAGCCCGCTGGGATTTCAGACAACCTTTTTCCGCGTCCGCACCGGTATCGGCGAAGCGAGTTTGAGCGCCTTCGCCCCGCGCCAGTTGATCCTCGCCCACGCCGCGATTGCCGATCCCGGATTCGGCCGCCTGCGCCATGACGAACGCGCTGCCCGGGTCGGCTTCGGCCGGGCCGGCTTTGCCATCGGCGAGACCGGCGTCTGGGTCGGCAACTGGCGCTTCGACCAGCACGCCGGCCGCTATCGGGCCGAAGTCCACAGCAAGGATTTCGCCTATGCCCTGAATCTCGTTCCGGACGGACCGCCCGTCCTCAATGGCCAGGCAGGGTTCAGCGCCAAGGCGCGGGATCCCCGCCATGCCAGCTACTACTACAGCCGCCCCCAACTCGCAGTAGACGGTAGCGTGACGCTCGCCGGCAAGTCAAAAAATGTGACCGGCCGCGCCTGGCTCGATCACGAATGGTCGAGCGAACTGCTGCCCCAAGAAGCGCAGGGCTGGGACTGGATCGGCGTCAATCTCGATGACGGCAGCGCGCTGATGGCATTCCGCCTGCGCGATCCGCGCAACCAGGCCTTGTGGTCTGCGGCAAGTGTTCGCCAGAGCAATGGCAGCACGGAGATCCTGCCGGTGGAAGCGGTTGCTTTCGAACCCCTGCGCCATTGGCGATCGCCACGCACCGGCATTACCTACCCGGTCGAATGGCGCGTCCGCATCGGCCAGCGGGTCTTCCTGCTAAAAGTCTTGATGGATGACCAGGAACTGGACAGTCGCCGCTCGACCGGCGCCATCTACTGGGAGGGGGCGATCCGCCTGATCGAGGGCGAGCGGGAAGTCGGCCGCGGCTATCTGGAGATGACCGGCTACGGGGAGCGCATCCGGCTCGGATGACCTGACCGGCATTGCATTCCGGATGCCCAAGGTTCATTCTTCATCGAAACAGGAGGAATCAAGCATGCGTCTGAGCTTTCTCGGGGCAGCCGGCGAAGTTACCGGTTCGTGCACACTGGTGGAAACCGGGAACACCCGCTTCCTGGTCGACTGCGGCATGTTCCAGGGCGGGCCGGAAGCGCGTTCGAAAAACCTGCGGGCGCTGGATTTCGGCTTCAACGCGCGGGAAATCGATTTCGTCCTGCTGACCCACGCCCATATCGACCACTCCGGCCTGTTGCCGCGTCTGGCGGTCCTCGGCTTCCGCGGGCCGATCTACGCAACGCCGGCCACCATCGCCCTGCTCGAGGTGCTGCTACCGGACAGCGCACACATCCAGGAAAAGGAAAGCGAGTGGCAGTTGCGCAACCGTCACCGCCGGGGCAAGGGCGAACGCGGCATTGCTCCGCCACTGTATACGGTGGCGCAGGCGCTTTCAGCACTCAAGGCGCTGCAGCCGGTCGCCTATCGCGAAACGATCAGCCCGGCGGACGCGGTCAAGGCCTGCTTCCACGACGCCGGCCACATTCTCGGCTCATCGTGGCTGGAAGTGACGGTTAGCGATGAAGGACGGTCGCGCAAACTGGTGTTCTCGGGGGATCTCGGCATGCCTGACCGTGCTGTCCTGCATGACCCGGAAAAGGTGGTGCCGGAGGCCGATCTGCTGCTGATCGAATCGACCTACGGCGACCGCCTGCATCGTTCGTTGGCGGAGACCGAGGATGAAATCGTTGCCGCCTTCGAGCGCACCCGCGCCGCCCATGGCAACCTGATCATTCCCGCCTTCGCCGTCGGCCGCACTCAGGAAATCATCTACATGCTGGCTGACCTCGTCCGGCGCCAGCGAATCTCGCCGATCAAGGTCTATGTCGACTCGCCGATGGCCAATGCCGCAACGCGAATCACGCTCGCGCACCCGGAATTGCTCGATTCCGAAACCCGCGAACTGATCGCCTGGCAGCAAGCGCATCCGGAAAGGATGAAGCTCGAATTCGTCGCCGATGTCGAGCGCTCCAAGGCGCTGAACGACATGCGCAGCGGCGCGGTGATCATTTCCGCCAGCGGCATGTGCGAGGCGGGGCGGATCAAGTACCACCTGCGCGAGAATCTGCCACGCAGCGAATGCAGCATCCTGATCGCCGGTTTCCAGGCGGCGGGTACGCTCGGTCGCCGCCTGGTCGACGGCGCGCGACTGGTCCATATCTTCGGCCAGCCAGTTCCGGTCAGGGCGCGTATCTACACCGTGGGCGGCCTGTCGGCCCACGCCGATCAGGCGGCGCTGCTCGACTGGCTGCGCGGCTTCCACAAGCCGCCGGGCCATACCTTTGTCGTCCATGGCGAAGCCGCCGCCTCGGCCAATTTCGCGACGGCGATTCAGGAGCGCCTGGGCTGGCCGGAGGTGCGCCTGCCGCGCCAGGGAGAGCGCTTCACACTTTGAGTCAGACCTGCTGCACCCCAAGGGTACTTGCCTTATGTCCCCGCACCGGGGACGGTATCCCTTTCGGACGCGGCGCGGTCAACGGTCAAAAAGCGGGCAAAATGAGTGGGGGGGTTTGGCGAATCGAGGCAATCAACTCGATGGTTTGTTGCGCTTCCACCTGACGATCTTCAGCGTGAGCAAAGTCGCTGGCAACAAATGCCAGAAAACATCGAAGATATCCAACGGTTTGGTCAGGGTGCCTTCAGCCAGCATCCGCATTTTCTCGATCAGATGCGGCTCCGGCACAAATGGGGCGCCCAGCATGAAGGCCGTCATGACAATCAGCAACGGAAACGGAAGTCTGTCGATAAACTGCATTGGTAAACCCTTGGTCAACTGTGGCGAATCCGGAACTTCCTTGGCGGATTAGCACTCTTAGATCGCGAGTGCTAAAATGATACTGGAACTTGAAGGAGAATATTACGCCATGACCCATGCCCTTACCCTTTCCATCCCCGCGACCATTGGCAGCATCGAGGCCTATGTTCAGGCAGCGAAACGCTATACGATGCTCACCGAGGCCGAGGAAATGCGGCTGGCTCGGCGCTTTCACAATGAAGGCGACGTGGACGCGGCGCGCCAGCTTGTCCTCTCGCATCTTCGTCTGGTCATTTCGATCGCGCGTGGTTACCTCGGTTACGGCTTGCCGCATGCCGACCTGATCCAGGAAGGCAATATCGGCCTGATGAAGGCGGTCAAACGCTACGACCCCGAACGCGGCGTGCGTCTCGTGTCCTTCGCCATGCACTGGATCAAGGCTGAAATCCACGAATACGTGCTGAAGAACTGGCGCATGGTCAAGGTGGCGACCACCAAGGCGCAGCGCAAGCTGTTCTTCAATCTGCGCAGCCTGAAAAATGATTATGAAGGTGTCGATACCCTCTCCGGCACGCAGGCCGCCGAAGTCGCCGCCCGGCTCGGGGTCAAGCAGGATGAGGTCGTCGAGATGGAGTCGCGGCTGTCGGGCCGCGATCTGGCGCTGGAAGGCAACCCGGACGACAGCGACGACGCCTTTGCGCCGATCGACTATCTGGCCGATTCCCGCTACGAGCCGACCCGCGTGCTCGAGAACAAGGCCTTGGCCCGTCTGCAAAACGAAGGCCTGCAAGAGGCGCTGGCTGAACTGGATCCGCGTAGCCGCCGCATCGTCGAGGCACGCTGGCTGCACGACGACGGCGAAGGGGCAACGCTGCACGACCTGGCCGCCGAGTTCGCTGTATCGGCCGAACGAATTCGCCAGATCGAAGCCAAGGCCCTGCAAAAAATGCGCGGCGCGCTGACCGCGGCTTGAGTTTCCGGTCGCCGCAATCACAAAGGGGAGCCGCGGCTCCCCTTTTCATTGGTGCCGGCTGATCATTCCGCTTTGGCGGTTGAGTCCGGGTTGTTGAATCGCAGGCCGAAGGAAAAAACATCTTTCGAACAGACGTCGATGCAGCGCCCACAATTTGTGCAATTGGCCGCCAGAATCACCGGCCCGACGCCCTTTCCCTCGCCCTTCAACGCCGGGCGAATCACCTGCGGTTCCGGGCAGACTTCGAAGCAGTCCATGCAGTCGTTGCAGGCGGAACGCTGCGGCGCGGACACGCGAACCGGACTCCAGCGGCCAAGCAGGCTGTAGAAAGCACCCACCGGGCAAAGTCGACCGCACCAGCCGCGCGTCATCACGAACAGATCGAACAGGAATACGGCGATGACCACGGTCCACGCCGCGCCAAGGCCAAAAATCAGGCCGCGATGCAGCATCGACACCGGATTGATCAGTTCCCACAGCACCACGCCGGTCAGCGCCGAACCTAACAACGTCATGGCGAGAATCCAGTAACGCGTATTGCGCGAGAGGCTGCTACCGCCCTTGATGCCGAGTCGGTCGCGCAGCCAGCCGGCGGCATCGGTCACGACATTGACCGGACAAACCCAACTGCAGTAGACCCGGCCGCCGACCAGCAAATAGAAAACGAGAACAATGGCGAGGCCGATCAGCCCGAGCTTTTCCGGCAGATGGCCGGTCATTGCCGCCTGCAGCGCTACGTAAGGGTCGGTCAGCGGCAGAAAGCTCAGGGTATAGCTGTAATTCAGGTTGCCCTTGACGATCCAGACGCCGGCCAGCGGACCGAGCATGAACAGGGCGAGGATGCCGAATTGCGAGATGCGGCGCAGGATCAGCCACTTGTGGGCGCGCAGCCAGCCTTTTTCTGCCACGGCCTCGGCGCCGATGCGCTTTTTGCCGGCAATCTGGCTCATGGCTTGCCTCCCAGGCCCGGCGGCTGGCTCGGGATGACCCCGGCCTCACTGCCCGCCATGCCGCGCATTGATTCCGTATGACCGGATCCCGGATCGTAGTGGCCTGGCAGTACAACGCCTTCCGGCAGGCGGTCGGGCAGGTCGATCATCTTCGATTCGTCGATCAGCGAGTGGCCAGCCTTCTTTTGCTCTTCCCAGCCCAGGCGATAGTGGTGGCCGAGCTCGCCCTTGGCCAGCTTGGGCGGCAGGACGCGGATCGCCGCCTCTTCGAGCACGCAGGATTTCTCGCACTTGCCGCAGCCGGTGCAATGCTCGGAATGCACCGTCGGCAGGAACATGGCGTGGCGTCCGGTACGGGTATTGGGCACCATGTCCAGGGTGATCGCCTTGTCGATGACCGGGCAGACGCGGTAGCAAACGTCGCAGCGCAGGCCAAGGAAATTGAGGCAGGTTTCGTGGTCGATCAGCACGGCGAGACCCATCTTCGCCTTGTTGATGTCGGTCAGCTCATGATCGAGCGCCGTCGTCGGGCAGGCCTTGACGCAGGGGATGTCCTCGCACATTTCGCACGGGATGTTGCGCGCCGTGAAGTAGGGCGTGCCGGTGGCGACCGGCGTTTCCGGCTTGGCCAGTTCAAGGATATTGTAGGGGCAATCGCGCACGCACATGCCGCAACGGATGCAGGCGCCGAGAAAATCATTTTCCGGCAGCGCGCCTGGCGGGCGCAGCGCCAAGGCGGGCAGCGCCTTGGCCTGCTTGGCATACAGCCCGAGTCCAAGGCCCAACATGCCGACACCGCAGGCCATTTTGGCGGTATCGAAGAGAAACTGGCGGCGCGCGGCGCCGCTCTTGGGGGATTTTGTGTTCGTCGTCATAAACGCCTCGGGTTGCAGCCGGCGGGTGGGGCTGTCGCCCCACCCTTGTCACGGCACTCCCTGATTGCCTTGTTCCTGCGGAACCTGATCCGATCTGTCCAATTTACTCCATTAGCGTCGGCGAATGCTTAGCGCAGATCAAACACTCGCCATTCCGCCCGAGCAGGCAAGGAATTTGTTCCCGGTCAAATGCCAGGCAGCACCATCCGCGCCGCCGCGCTGCTGGCGGCGGCAATGTCGTCAGTGCTGGCGCCACGCAACGCCGCCAGAATGTCGCAAATGCGCGGCAGTTCGCCCGGCGCATTGCGCCCGCCGTTCAGCCAGGCGGGCGGGATGTCCGGGGCATCAGTTTCGAGGACAATGGATTCCAGCGGCAGCTCCGCCGCCAGGGCACGAATGCGGGTCGACCCCGAAAAAGTCATGGCGCCACCGAAGCCGAGCTTGAAGCCGAGCTTGATGAATTCATCGGCTTGCTGGCGGCTGCCGTTGAAGGCATGGGCGATGCCGCCGGGGACGCGGATGCGGCGCAGTTGTTTCAGAATCTGGTCGACCGCCCGCCGCACGTGCAGCAGCACCGGCAGATCGAACTCGCGCGCCAATTTAAGTTGTTCGACGAAAAAGAATTCCTGACGCGCCGGTTCGGCGTCAGCGACGTAGCCATCGAGGCCGATCTCGCCGACCGCCACCGGCTTTTCTTTCTCCAGCCAGTCGCGCAGCACGGCCAGATCGGCTTCCTTCGCCTGCATCACGTAGAGCGGATGGATGCCGTAGGCGGCGACGCAACCCGGATAGCGCTCGACCACGGTTTTTGCCTTCTGGAAGCCGTCGACCGCAACCGCCGGCACCACGATGCGCGCCACCCCGCCGGCCAGCGCCGCCGCGTGCACCGCGTCGCGGTCGGCATCGAATTCGGCGGCATCGAGGTGGCAGTGGGTGTCGATCAGCATCGGGCAAAAGGAAAGTCCGGAGCGGCGGGCCGGCCACTCATCAGGTCGGCCAATGCCGCCGCCGAGCCGCAGGCCATGGTCCAGCCGAGTGTTCCGTGGCCGGTGTTGAGCCAGAGCTTGGGGTAGCGGGTACACCCGATGATGGGAACGTTCGACGGCGTCGCCGGGCGCAGGCCGCACCAGAATTCCGGCTCGCCGACAGCCTTCAGGTCGGGAAACAGTTGCCGCGTGCGGCGCATCAGGGCGGCGCAACGCACCGCGTTCATTTCGAGGTTGTATCCGCTGAATTCGGCGGTACCGGCAATGCGCAGGCGGTCGCCAAGACGGGAAAACACCAGGCGATGTTCGTCGTCGGTCAGGCTGACCGTCGGCGCCCCCGAATCCCCCTGCACCGGCACCGTCGCTGAATAACCCTTGACCGGAATGAGCGGCAGGCGCAACCCCAGCGGCCGCAGCAACAGGGGCGAATAGCTGCCGAGCGCGACGACGTAGGCATCGGCAGTCAACAGTTTGCCGCCCCCCAGCCCGCTGACCATGACGCCGGTTATGGCGCTGCCGTCGGCAACGATGCGGTCGACCGTCGAATCGAGGCGAAAATCGACGCCCAGCCCAGCGGCCCGCTCGGCCAGCGCGCGCGTGAACTTGTTGGCGTCGCCCGATTCGTCGGACGGGGTGTAATCGCCTCCCGCCAGCAGACGACGCACGCCAGCAAGCGCCGGCTCGATTTCGACGCAGCGCTCGGCGCTGACGCTTTCGCGATCGAGCCCGAACTGGCGCATGGTTCGCGCGGCCTCGACCGCCTGGGCGAACGACCGGGGCTTGGTGTAGATATGCAGGATACCGCGTTCGCGTTGATCGTATTCAAGCGCCAGCTCGCGGCGCAAAGCCTGCAGGCAACCACGGCTGTAGAGCGCCAGCGCGACGATGGCGGCGATATTGTGCCGCGTGCGTCCGGGCAGGCACTCGCGGAGGAAGCGCAGGCCCCACGCCAACTGTGCGGAATCCGCCCGCCAGCGCCAGAGCAGCGGCGCGTCTTCCTTGCCCAGCCAGCGGATGACCTGCGGCAGCACGTACGGATTGGCCCACGGCTCGGCATGCGATACAGAAATCTGGCCGCCGTTGGCAAAGCTGGTTTCGTTGCCGGGCACCGGCTGGCGATCTACGACGACGACCTCGTGGCCGGCGCGCGCCAGATACCAGGCGCTGGTCGTTCCGACCACGCCAGCCCCCAGAACGAGAACCTTCATGCGGACATCCGGGAAAACAACAAGCGGTCAACCGCGGTTTCAAGGTTCAAACCTCGCCCCCGCGTTCGCGCACGATCCGGGTGACCTCGGGGATGTGACGCAGTCTGCGCATCACCGCGGCAAGGTGGATCCGGTGCGAAACCTGGATGGTGAAATGGAGCTGCGTGAACAGTTGTTCCGGGTCGGAATCCATCGCCACATGCTCGATGTTGGAGCCGGCTTCTGCAATGGCGGCCGCCACCTGGGCAAGCACCCCGCGCGCATTCTTGACTTCGACCTTGATGCGGATGTCGAACAGCTTGCCCTCTTCAGGCTCCCATTCGACATCGATCCAGCGATGCGGCTCGGCGGAGCGGGACTTGCGAATGTTCAGGCAATCGTGGGTGTGAATGACCAGGCCGCTCCCCTTCTTGATCGAGCCAATGATCGGGTCGCCGGGAATGGGTTGGCAGCAGCGCGCCAACTGGATCGCCATGCCTTCGGTGCCGTGGATGGCGAGCGCCATGTGGTTCGGCGAACTTCTGGACATCTCCTCGCGCGCCAGCAGGCGACGCGCAACGACCGAGGGCAGACGCTTGCCGAGTCCGATGTCGGTGTACAGTTCCTCTAGCGTCTTGTGGCCGGTGGACTTGACCAGTTGCTCCCAGGCATCGGTCGGAATCGAGATCGGGACGACGCCCAGGGTCAGCAGTTCCTGGCGTAGCAGACGCTCGCCGAGCCGTGAAGATTCTTCGGTCTGCATGGTGCGCAGGAAATGGCGGATCTTGCTGCGCGCGCGACCGGTCTTGATGTAATTGAGCCAGGCGGGATTCGGGCTGGCCTGCGGCGAAGTGATGATTTCCACCATGTCGCCATTGCGCAGCTCGGTGCGCAGCGGCACCAGATCCTGATTGATGCGCGCCGCCGAGCAATGGTGGCCGACATCGGTATGCACGTTGTAGGCAAAATCGACGATCGTCGCCCCGCGCGGCATGGCCATGATCTTGCCCTTGGGCGTGAACACATAGACCTCGTCCGGGAAGAGGTCGATCTTGACGTTCTCGAAGAACTCGGCCGAGTCGTTGCTCTGCATTTCAAGCAGCGACTGCAGCCATTTGTGCGTCTTGATATGCAGATCGGCGCCGCTTTCCTCGGCGTCCTTGTAGAGCCAGTGCGCCGCCACCCCTTCCTGGGCGACGTGATGCATTTCCCTGGTGCGGATCTGCACTTCGACCGGCGTGCCAAAGGGCCCGATCAGCGTGGTATGCAGCGACTGATAGCCATTGGCCTTGGGAATGGCGATGTAGTCCTTGAACTTTCCCGGCACCGGCTTGTACAAGCTATGCAGCACGCCGAGCGCCAGATAGCAGGCGGGCGCCTGGTCGACGACGACGCGGAAACCGTAGATATCGAGCACCTGCGAAAAGGAGAGGCTCTTGTCGCGCATCTTGCGGTAGATCGAGTAAAGGCTTTTCTCGCGTCCGAAGACATCGGCCTTGAGTCCGGCGCCGGCCAGCTTGCTGGTAATGGCGTCTTCGATGCGCGACAGCAGTTCGTGCCGGTTGCCGCGCGAAGCCAGCAGAGCCTTGCCCAGAACCTCGGCGCGACGCGGATGGATCAGGCGAAAGGAAAGGTCCTGCAGTTCGTGGTACAGCTTGCTGAGACCAAGGCGCAACGCGATGGGCGCGTAGATGTCGAGGGTCTCGATGGCGATCCGCCGGCGCTTGTCGGGGCGCATTGCCGCCATCGTCTGCAGGTTGTGCTGGCGGTCGGCCAGCTTGATCAGCACGACGCGCAGATCGCGCGCCATGGCCATCAGCATTTTGCGGAAATTTTCCGCCTGCGCCTCCTGATAGGAGGCAAATTCCATCTTGTCGAGCTTGGACAAGCCATCGACCAGGTCGGCAACCTCGCGCCCGAATTTCTCGGCCAGTTCGCGTTTGCTGGTCCCGGTATCTTCCAGCACATCGTGCAACAGCGCGGCGACCACCGCATCGGCATCCATTCGCCATTCGACGACCGCACCGGCAACCGCCAGCGGATGGGTAATATAAGGTTCGCCCGACATGCGCAACTGACTGGCATGGGCGCGCGCCGAGAAGGCATACGCCTCCTTGATGCGGTCTACGTCAGCGGGGGATAGATAATCGAGACTATCGAGGAAAACCCGGTAGGCGGGTTCTTCAGGGATGGGCGGAAGAGGCGACGGCGCTGGATCCATCTGTCTTCACCGCCCCCAACCTCAAGCCTGGCCGCGATTCAGCACTTCCACGCCGTACTTGCCGAGGGCCATTTCGCGCAATGCGATAACGGTCGGCTTGTCGCGGTTGGCGTCGACCATCGGCGTTGCGCCGTTGGCAATCTGGCGGGCCCGGTAGGTTGCCGCCAGGGTCATCTGGAAGCGGTTGGGAATTCTTTTCAGGCAATCATCAATTGTTACGCGGGCCATGCAATACCTCTATAAATCAGATCATTCGGGCAAATAGGGCGGCGTGTCTGACACGCTGCCCTTCAAGGGTCAGGCGGGAAGCACGCACCACGGCACGCAGATCATCCAGCGCCTGTTCCAGGCTGTCGTTGATAATAACATAGTCGAATTCACCGACATGGCGCATCTCGGCCTGCGCGGCAGCCAGCCGGCGCTCGATCACATCGGCGCTGTCGGTGCCACGCCCGGTCAGGCGACGCGTCAGTTCTTCCATCGAAGGCGGCAGGATGAAGACCCCGATCGCGTCCGGAAACGCCCCGCGCACCTGCTGCGCGCCCTGCCAGTCGATTTCGAGCAGGACATCGTGGCCGGCGGCCAACCGGTCGGCAATCCACTTCCTGGACGTGCCATAGAAGTTGCCATGAACCTCGGCCCATTCGAGGAAGTCGCCGCGGGCCAACATGACGCGGAACGTCGCCACGTCGACGAAACGGTACTCGCGCCCGTCCACTTCGCCCGGGCGCGGGCTGCGGGTCGTATAGGAAATCGAAAGATGGACATCCGGCTCGCTGTCGAGCAGCAGGCGAACCAGCGTGGTCTTGCCGGCCCCCGAGGGGGCAGCCACAACGTAGAGTTTTCCGGACATAGGGCTTTGGTCAGACCATACCACGGCAATCACCGCCGCGGATGACGGGGTTTACAGCGGAGGGATGCGCAGATTCTGTCCCGGATAGATCTTGTTCGGATCCTTCAGCATCGGCTTGTTGGCCTCGAAGATCACCGGATATTTGGACGCGTTGCCATACTGACTGAGGGCAATCTTCGAAAGCGTATCGCCACTGACCACCGTGTAGAACCGCGCCTCCGGGGCCGGCGCTTCGACCGTCAGTTTATCGTCGACGTTATCGACGCCCTGCACATTGCCGGCGGCAAGGATGATCTTCTCGCGATTTTCCTGATCCGGCGTCGAACCGGTGATCGAAACCTGGCCGCTCATATAGCTGACCATCAGGTTGCTCCACTTGAGGCCGAGACTGTTGATGTGGTCAAAGATAGCCTGGGCGGCGGCCTGATTAAGCCGTGTCTTTTCTTCCGGAGAAACCGCCTGTTCCGCATCCTTGTGCCCGAACAGCTTCTCTCCCGCTTCCTTGATAAAACTGAACAATCCCATTTTGGTCTCCTTGAAGGTTCAACGGCGCCAGCCAGCGTGACGGAAACATACCCTAGACGCCACACGTTACAAGGTCAAGACAAACTTGTGCAAGCTACTCCAGGTTGGATTTGAATCACAAGTAACAGGCGAAAAGTCCCGCCACTGCGTTAATTTGACCACTCGACATTTCGTAGTGGTGCACGTATTGGTGCACGTTTTTCATGGGCTTACCCGATATGTTATGAGGCGACGCAAGATTGTAGCTTTTCAGCACCCTATTCAGAAATCCACAGGCGAAACCCGGCAAACGTTACGCCGTAACGCGCATGTAAGCGGTCCATTCCGGGGCGTCCGGGTCGAGTGAATTTAGGATGGCCCCGTCCGCCTCAAGTACCAAGCGCTCAATCATTTCACGTTGCGTTACCCCGTAACGATTGGCAAGTCGAGCCAATGCAAGCGACGCCCCCGTTGTAAGCCAGGTGTTCAGTCTCCGGTCGCCATTATCGCCGGCTGTTGGGCGCCGCTTCCGGTAAGCCGCCTGACGTTCTGCCGCAGTCAATGCCATAGCTATTTTCCTCAGTCGTTACGCAGTAACTAATTTATACGCCGTTACTGCGTAACAATCAAGGCAATTTCAACCCTCAGCAATGATTCGCCGCAAGTCGTCGTCGGTTACATCCGAAGGGCGCAACGGTCTTCCGAGATTACAGGCACGCTCATAAAGAATTATGTCCTGCTGCACCAATGCGGTAATTAGCTGCTGGTCTGTGGCCTCTTCCACACTGTCAGGCGAACGATAGCCAGGTGTGCGGGCCTCAAGCGCTTCGACACGACGATTAAATGATGCTGTGGTCATTTTTAGTTTCCTCAAGTGATTTAATGCGGGCTTCAAGTTCAACAGTCTCGATACCTTTGCGTCGAGATTCCAACATGCTCATGATGGTCGCCGCCTCGCCAGGCAGAAGGCCGCCTGAAGCCATCGAAGCGATAACTAGCGCTTGAGCATCGGCCACACCTTGCGCGTCGCTGGTGGGCGGCAATTCGATGGCAATAGGCCGCTCTTTCGCCGGGGGGATAAGCCGTTCAAGAATGAGGCGGGCCGCTGTCATGTCGCCGCCCTTGGCGCGGTCAATGACGGTTTCCACAATATCCTGTGCGCCGCGTTCCATCAGCTTGTCGAGCATGAGCGACGCCTTATTGCGTGCCCCGGCCGGGCGGCCTCTTGGATTTCCTGATTTTCCTTTTGCAAACATTCTGTAAGCTCCTTGTTGAAATTCTCGCCGGGGGCGGTGTGACTCTCGGTTTTGGTAGCACTTGGTAACACTTCCCGCATACTCCCTATAGAAATTGGCTGTTCTATTGGATAAACCGGGAAGTGTTACCAAGTGCTACCAAAAACCTAATTTACGTAGCTGGGCTGGGTATTGGGCGCTAGGGGAAACGGCACATTCCCTACCTGTGGAATGAGCATCAGGCCGCGATAGCGAACGCCGGAACTCTTCACCTTCTCGAATCCCCGCAACGATTCCGCCCAACGGGTCATAGATACGGGGTTTTCCCCGCGCTCCTTCTTCCACTCGGTATAGTCCCGGTACAGTTCGCCCGCCTTGTGCAGCGCCAAGACGTTGCGGTCGTCAGTGGTCAAAACCTGCACGCGCTCAGCCAGCCACATGTCGACCGTTGATTGCGCCGCGAAGTAGTCGGCGCTTTCGGCCTCCACAGCTTGGCAGGGAGGAAGCCGCTTGCCGGCCGCCAGCCACTTGCTATGCCCTTCGATCAGCCATGCTAGAACGTACCCAAGGCTTTCACGCAGGCGCCGGGGCAAGTCCGCATCCTCGCGCCCAAGGAATGACGCCTTGAAGGGCACAATCTTGATGCGGCTCGTTATCGCGTTGCCCACGGTCCGCAGTTGGGGGCGATGATTGCCGTAAATCAGGTGCTTGTGCGTGCGCTGAAAAGTGAAGAGGTCGCCCCGCATGAAGCGGGCGCTAAGGGTGCCGTCGCCGGTCACTTCGTTAATGCGGGCTTCGTGCCAATACTCCCCGTCGTTGATTTCGGACGACAGCGCCAGGCGTATGCCTTGGAGATTGGCAATCTCGGTCGGGTGCCCTTCGTGCGTCTTCGCCATCAGTGTCGACGTGGGCACTTTCCGCGCATAGTCGCCCATTGCGTCCTGTACCAAGTCCCCCAAGGTGTTCTTGCCGTTGCGGCCTTGCCCAATCCAAAACAGCATCCAATGGGACTCCACAGCGCCCGATAAGCACGCCCCCAAGGACACTTGCAGGAACTCGGCAAGCGCCCGGTCGCCTTGGGTAATTTCGCCCATGAACTTGTCGAACGCTGCCCCGCCTTCGTGGCTGGGGGTCACTGCCGTGCACATGGTCAGGCGGTCCGCGGGGTCGTGCTGGCGTAGGGTATTGGTGCGAAGGTCAAACGTCCCGCCCGGCGTGTTCAAGAGGTAGTTGTCGCGGTCAAACTCGGTTCCCTCTACGGCCAGCGCTCGGTCGCTTTGGGCGAACTGCTCGACGCCGGCACAGAATGACGAGGAACCAAGCGAACTTTTGCCCTCGTAATTTACCGTCCGGGCCAGATCGCGGGCGAAGTCGAAAGCCTTTTCCGTTCGCTCAATCTGCCAGCGTGCCCCTTCCCATTCAAGCCACGTCTTGCGGGTATGGTTGAACAGCATTTTCCCGGCCATCTGGCGGGCGAATATCTGCGCGACGCTGTCTTGCGTGCCAAGTTGTAGCAATGACATTTCCACGCCTTGCAGGGCCACAGCGCCCGACGGTGCAGCCGTGGCAAGCGCCAGGGACGCCGGGGCCTTGTCGGTCAATACTTCCTCTTGCCGGCCTACCGCCCCCAGGATGGTGCGGGATAGATAGCTGCTGTGGCTGTCCCACTTGTCACGGGCCAGGGCGCTTTGCCGCATGAGCCTTTCGATACGTTCGCAATCCTTGCCCGTCCAGAAGGCCAGCCGTTGCGCCAGGGCGGCGTCGGCTTGGCTGGCGTCATATGGGCGCACGGGGTCAGGATAGGACCGCCCTAGCGCCTCGGCATTACCCGCCCACAGGTCGGCAAAAGTAGCTTTGCCCCCGAATGCGGAAGCCGTGGATTGTGCCCGCATCGCCCGTTTAATCAAGTCATCGTCGCTTTGCGGCCCACGCCATTCGGCACAGGGGGCGGTCGTCCATTCTTGGGTCAGGGCTTGGACAGCATCGGGCGGGAAATAGAGCGCAATCGCGGAGTGAACCGCCATGGTGCAATCTGTGGCGACGTTGCCCGTGGTGCCTTCCGGCCGCCCCAAGGCAATGAACCGCTTGTCGGTGTAAAGCTCAATGCCTAGCGCCTCGTTCTTGCAGCCGTGCAAGGGCATGTCGCCGGTATAGCTGCCCCATATGTGCAATCCACGATCTGACGCGCTTACTTCAACGCCCGCCCCCGGAAACATCGCGCACAGTTGGAGCGCCAGCGGGGACCATTGGCCGTCGGGCTGCAAGCAATTGTCGATATCCAGGCAGAACCGACGGACGGCCGGGGTCAGCACAAAGCCAATCCCGTACCCATTGCCGAATTGTTGCGCGAAACGGCCGGCACTATCGGCGCTCATCCAATTGGCCGGGTCGTGGGCGGATACCACGCGGCCGGAAGCATCGCACGGGAATTTATCGGTTTTGCCGGGGCGCGTTTGGCTGGGGGAAAGCCGGTAAAGGATGAATTGCCGGTGGGCTTTCAGGGCTTCAAGGGCGGGCGCAATCATGGCTTCACCCCCTTCGATCAGGCAGGCACGGGAGAGGCAAGCCCTTGAATTTAAGGGTTATGGCGTTCATAATTCAATCTTCCTTGAAGTCTTATCCCTGCAAGTTCCTCTCCAAAAACTTGCAGGGATTTTTATTTACTCATCGCCCGGTTATAGCCAGGCCGGTGTTATTCAGGCGCACAGTGCTGAACCAGGCGCCGCCGGGCTTCTCGCTCTCCAAGTGATGGTCGATGCAGGCGACAACCCACTCGCCACACGCCCGCAATACGTCCGACTCCACCTTTACCCGACCGCCAAATTGCACGGCAGGATTGAAGAGCAACCGGGCGTTGACGCCATAGCCGTCGAATGTGGGATAGCCGACCAGGCCAGAAGCGGGCGAGATAAGCGGTATAAGCGTGCCACGCGGCGTCGTCGGGGTTTGGGTGATTGCCAACACCTTGTCGTCAATCCACAGACCAATGCCGGCCGCCTTCGCCAAGTCGCGGGCCTGCTCCAAGTCCGTATTGGGCAAATAGACGTCGGCCAGCTTGACGTTGACGCCGTTGTTCTCGAAGGCAAAGCCCATGCTGTGGGCAATTTGGGCCATGACGCTAGCCACGTCGACGCCACCCTTGAAGCTCCGGGGCTGCACGGGCCGGAGCGCGGCGGCGGCTGCCGATGCTGCCTGAATGTGCAAATACACGTCGGGCATATTCTGATAATCGCCCCAAGCGTTGACGATGTTGCCTGCGAATACCAGCGTTTCAACGTCGCCGTCGATTGCGTAGACCCCCACGGTATTCGGTTGGTAAAGGTAGCCGCCGTTCACCGGGGCCTGCATCGTGAACGAAGTAATACTGTTCACGTCCGATTCCGACACGCCGTAGATTTTGGCGCGGAGCGTGCCCATTTGCACGCCCCCGGTCTTGTCGATATCCACACTCGCCCGGAAGCCCTGCAGCGTGATTCGGTCATTGTTGGACGAACCGAATTTGCCCGTACTCAGGGTGATAACGAAGCGCAGGGCCTTTTTATTGCTAAATGAGGTTGTCATGTCATGCCCCCTTGTGAGTAGCTAACCAAGCGTCAAAGTCGAACGCAGTGCAATTGCCCAGGTGAGTAGCTAACCAAGCGTCAAGGTCGAACGCAGTGCAATTGCCCAGGTGAGTAGCTAACCAAGCGTCAAAGTCGAACGCAGTGCAATTGCCCAGGTGAGTAGCTAACCATGCTGCCATTTCAGGCCCTACGCCCCCCGCGGGGGTGAGGATTTCTGTTTGCTCGTTTGCCATAATTAGAACCTCGCGTCGGCAACGCTAAGAATATCGTTTAACCCACGGTTTCCCCGCAGGCGCAGAATATCCAGAACCAAGGGGAGGCGCAGGCGCAGGCGTAGCGGGTCAAAACGCGGATAACGGTCGCCGCCAAGGGCTTCGCTGCAAGCCTCCTGTTGCACCGGGTCTTTGAAGTCGGGCCAAGAGGGCCAAGTAGCGACGCAACGGCTCCAGGCCGGCTGCAGGTGGGCCATAGCAGCGTCGACAGCCTTTGCCGCTGCCTCTACCTCAGCGACCACACGTTCAAGCTCGACACGGGCCGCCTTGTGGGCTTCGATCTGCTCAAGTGTGGAATTGGCTGCGTCGACGGCTTGCTGGCGCTTGCGGTCGGTGCGCTCGGCCGTCGCTTGGATTTCGTAGCGGGCGACGGCACGCTCAAGGCCGGCAATCTCGTTTTCAACGCCCACGGCTTCCGCATGCTTGCCCTTGGCCGCCAGGTCATTCCACAACAAGCGAAGGTCGGCAATTTGGGCGCCGATGTTTTCGAGTTCGATAGATGCGGTCGTCATTTCTTTTTGCTCCGGTTTTGTTCGGCAATTTCAATAAGGCGGTCGAGAATTTCCCGCTGATTGGTGAAGCGGTCCCAATCCTCGTCGGTGAGGCTCAGGGCGGCGGCGGATATTTCCGCCCACGTAACCGCCGGGGATTCGTCCTTGGCTATTGCAGGCTTGCCGCCGTGGTACTTCTCAACCATGTCTATCAAGTTCGCAACCTTGCGGCGGGCGGCGGCTTGCAGGTCGTCGGAAATGCCTTGCGCCAGGGTGCCGCCGGCATTGCCAAGGCGCTTGGCTTGCGCCAGTTGTTCGGACGCAGCAACGAGGTCGCGCCCGATTTTCTTCTGTTGCCAAGTGGTCATGGTGTCAGGCTCCTTTGTATCTCAGGAATGCCGCACGGTCGCGGCGGGTGACTTCTTCCGCACGGCGGCGCAATTCAACTTGCCAGCGGGCGCGGGTGTTTTGGGGGCAATTGCCACGCGCTTGTCGGGCGGGGATTGGGGGTAATTTGATCGACATTGCCGCCCCCTCATGCCGCAAGGGCTTTGCGAAGGTCGCCCACGTTCCAGGCGGTGACGCGCTCGGAAATTTTCCGGGGGGCTGGCAGAGTGCCACGCTTGACCATCCGCCAAACGGTGGCAGAGGAACAGCCGATAAGCCCCTGAACTACAGGCTGCCGGACATTCGCGGAATCGGGGAGGGAATCAAAATTCTTGAGCGCGTCAGGAATTGCAGCGCTCGGGTCGGTGCGGTGTGCCATGACAAGCTCCTTTGTTAAATGTCATGGCTACGTATTATTTACATCTGAAAACTCGTGTCAGGGGAAACGCTCAGAAGCGCCCGCTTCTCATTCTTTCTTTTTCAAGCGTGCGTTGACGGTGTTCACTGAGTCGATAAAAAAGGCACGCATTGCCGCCTTTTTCCATCCGCGCTCATGCCCATTATCAATCACGTACTCTTCCCGGAACGATTCTAGGACAGCCCTTGTGACATCAGGACGCTTCTTAGGCTTGCTGCCGTTCTCTTTGTTTATGGACGACTGGTTTAATTGCCGGGTCGCAAATTCGGCCGCGCATCTATCGCGCTCATCTTCGATTGCCAGCTTTAACTTCTGGTCCATCGTTGGATGGCTCAACTCGAATTTCAGGCGGTGCATGTCGCCCGCAAAGATGCTGGATAGCGGTATGGCGTCAGGCTTCTTGGTCACGGTCACACCGCCTTTTTCTTCAACGGCACGACGTTGTAATCCGGCCGCCCCTCTTCCAAAGCCTTCAACAGCTTGGCCCATTCGTTCAAAGCCGCTTTGCGCTCGTCAAAGTAGTCGTGCCGGTTGTAGATACCCTCCACACCCTTGACCTTGTGATTTAGGCAACGCTCGGCAACGAACGGGTCGACGCCCAATGCGGCCAGGTGCGTGCGGGCAGTCCGCCGAAAATCGTGAATGGTGAAGTTCGGCACGTCCTTTAACTTTGGCCGGATATGCTTTGCCAGTGCGGCATTCAGGGTATTCAAGTCAATGTGTGGAATCATCCGGTGTTGCATCTTGCGGGCCGGGAACACGTAAGCGCTGCCATTCGCCAGCCGGTGCAACTCTCGCAACGTTTCCAGCGCCAGCGGCGGCAAGGGGATATCAATCGCCGCGCTAGTCTTGGTGCGCTCTTCCGGCAAATGCCACACGCCCCCGTCAAGGTCGAATTCCGACCAAGGGGCGGCGACGAGTTCTTCCTTACGGACGGCAAGCAACAGCAGCAAGCGGACGGCGTAGAGGTTTTCCACAGAGAAGCGCCCCAGCATTTCCCGCATGGCTTCAAAGAGCTTGATGATTTCCTCACGGGTCAGCCAACGGTCGCGGGCTTCTTCCTTGCCGCCAGCGTCGGACGGATCAAAGGCACTGGCTGGGTTCATTTCGATCACATGCCGCTTGATGCCGTAGTCGAAAATTCGCTTGATCCAGCGCAGCACGTCATTTGCCATAGTCGGGGCGCCACGCTTGACGATGGTTTGCAGCATGTTGTCGATATCGCGGGGCTTCACGTCCTCAGCCCGCATCTTGCCAATGTTCGGCTTGATATCGTTTTCAATTCTCGACCGGACAATGTTCGGATGCTTCCAGCGACCAAGAATTTGCCGCTCGAAATACTCGTCGGCCAATTGCCCAACGGTTAGCGCGTTTTTGTAGGCTTCAATCTTGGCTACTGCATCGCGCTTGCGTTCCTGCTTCTCGCCTGCAACGTCATGGCCCAAAGCAACTTTTGCCGACAAGTCTTTGGCGGTCTTGCGGGCGTCGGCCAGTGACAACACGGCGTAACTGCCAAGACTCATTACCCGTTGCTTGCCGTCGAAGCGATAGCGGAATAACCACTTAGGCGTCGCAAAGCTTGCCCGGAAAGAAAGATACAGGCCGCCCCCGTCGCCCCGCTGTTCAAAGCGCTCGCCGTTTTTGATCCATGCCCGAATTTGAATATCTGAAAGCTTGCTCATATCAATCCCCACGGTGTGCACCACTAATTTCGCCACTCACACCCAAGGTGGTGCACTTGGTGGTGCACACGAATCATGCGCTTTCCTGATACGACGTGCAACTGCAAGAAAAGAAAAAGCCCCGTGGATAGGGGCTTTTGTTGGTTTTCTGTGCCGTCGTGAAACGGCGTGAAATGCTACTCTAAATTTTGGATTTGCTCGCGCATCTGCTCGATCAGCAGCTTCAGGTCCATCGCGGCCTGCGACACCTCGGTAATCGCCGACTTCGAACCGAGCGTATTGGCCTCGCGGTTGAGTTCCTGCATCAGGAAGTCGAGGCGCTTGCCGCAGGCGCCACCCTGTTTGAGCACGCGCTCGACTTCGTCGAGGTGCGCGGTCAGACGGGTGAGTTCCTCGGCCACGTCGATACGCGTTGCGAACACCGCCACCTCCTGCAGCACACGTTCGTCGCTGGCGCCGCCCAACGCCTCGGTCAGACGCTGGCGCAGCTTGTCGGTATACAACGCTTGCGCTTCGGGAATGCGCGGCGCCACGCGGCGGACGATGTCGCGGATCGTATTGACGCGGTCGACGATCATGGCGGCCAGTTTTTCACCTTCGCGGCCCCGGCTGGCGGCAAATTCATCGAGCACCTCGCGCGCCAGCGCCAGCACCCGCGGGCCGAAGGCCGCATAGTCGATGGACTGATCGCCGAACATGCCCGGCCAGCGCAATACGTCATTCACCGACAACGGCCTCGCTTCGGGCATCTGTTTGCAGACGCGGCCATTGAGCGACTGCAGGGTCGCCAGCAACTCGCCATTGAGTTGCAACTGGTCGGCCCGCGCCGCCGCCGCATTGAAGGACAGGCGACATTCGACCTTGCCGCGCGCGAGGCGCGCCGCCAGCAATTCGCGCAGGGGCATCTCGAGCGCGCGCAGGTCTTCGCTGACACGGAAGTGAAAATCGAGATAGCGCGAATTGACGCTCTTGAGTTCTAGCTGCAGCGTTCCGCGCTCGATATCGAGCGTCTTCACTGCATAACCGGTCATGCTGTAAATCATTATTCGTGGGTCTCCAGCTTTACAGGCCGGACAACACGCCCGACAATGCCTAGGATTGCATCATAACCGCGAGATCAATGGCTCAACAAGCCAACCACCCGTTACCCGCCGGCCACCAACTGGAGGAATACACGATAACCCGTCAGCTTTCGCTGGGCGGTTTTTCGATCGTCTATCTGGCGACCGACAGCGAAGGCAATAGTGTCGCGATCAAGGAATATCTGCCCAACAGCCTCGCCTTGCGCGGCGAAGGGGAAATCCAGCCGCTGATCACGGCCGATCACCAGGGCGCCTTCCGCTACGGCATGAAGTGCTTCTTCGAGGAAGGCCGCGCCTTGGCCCGCCTGTCGCACCCGAACGTGATTCGCGTGCTTAATTTCTTCCGCGCCAATGAAACCGTGTACATGGTGATGGAGTACGAGCACGGCCGCACCCTTCAGGAATTCATCCAGACGCATCGCGGTGAAGTCTCGGAACGCTTCATTCGCGGCTTGTTCACCCGCCTGCTCAATGGCCTGCGCGAGGTTCATTCGCACAAGTTGCTGCATCTCGACCTCAAGCCCTCGAACATCTATCTGCGCAGCGACAACACGCCGGTGTTGATCGACTTCGGCGCGGCGCGCCAGACCCTGTCGACCGACCAGCCGATGCTCAAGCCGATGTACACACCGGGATTCGCCTCGCCCGAGCACTACGGGTCACGCAAGGACCTCGGTCCGTGGAGCGACATCTACAGCGTCGGGGCGTCGATGTATGCCTGCATTGCCGGCTGCGCGCCACAGGCGGCCAACGATCGTTATGTCAAGGACACCCTGGTTCCGGCGATGATGCGCTGGGAAGGCGAATACTCGGATCGCCTCCTGGAAATCATCGACTGGTGCCTCAATCTCAATCACTTCTACCGGCCGCAGAGCGTCTTCGCGCTGCAAAAGGCGCTGGTCGAGACGATTACGCCGCCGGTTCCCAAGGAAACGCCAAGCTGGCTCAACCGCGTTGTCGACAAATACAAGAAAGCCGGCCGATGAGATTCACGATCTACCAGGAAAGCCGCCAGGGAGGGCGCGCCAACAACGAGGACCGGACCACCTACTGCTACTCGCGCGAAGCCCTGCTGATCGTGGTCGCCGACGGCATGGGCGGCCATCACTATGGCGAGATCGCGGCCCAGATCGCCGTCCAGACGCTGGCCGACAATTTTCAGCGCGAGGCCCGGCCGACCCTGGTCGATCCTTTCCGCTTCCTGCAAAAGGGCATGACCAACGCCCACCACGCCATCCTCGACTTCGCCGAACGCCACAAGCTTTCCGACACGCCGCGCACCACCTGCGTCGCCTGTCTCGTCCAGGACAGCGTGGCCTACTGGGCGCACGCCGGCGACTCCCGCCTGTTCCTGATGCGCGGCGGCAAGGTCGTCGCCCAGACCCGGGATCATTCGCGGATCCGCATCCTGATCGAGGAAGGCCTGCTTTCGGAAGCGCGGGCGGCCACGCACCCGGATCGCAACAAGATCTATAGCTGTCTGGGCAGCCCGACGCCCCCGGAAATTGAATTTTCGCGCAAGACGCCGCTCAACCATGGAGACATCCTGCTGTTGTGCACCGACGGTCTGTGGGGCGAGATTCCTGGCAACACCATGGCCCAGGCGCTCAAGGGCAGCAACATTGTCCATACCGTGCCAATGTTGCTTTCACAGGCGGAAGCCAAGGGCGGCGCCCACGTCGACAATCTCTCGGTGGTCGCCGTGCGCTGGGAAGAAACCTACCTCGACGAAGCCAGCAGCAGTATCTCGACCCAGACCATGGCGCTCGACGAAATTGCCACGCATATCGAGGAATTCGGCCGCGACCCGGCGCACAAGATCGACCTCTCCGAAGACGAAATCGAGAAGGCGATCGAGGAAATCCGCTCCACCATCGACAAGTTCAACCCCAAGCGACAAGGACAGTAACGCATGCGCCCCAGCCAACGCCAATCCGACCAACTCCGCCCGGTCCGTCTGACCCGCAACTTCACGCGCCACGCCGAAGGTTCGGTGCTGATCGAAATGGGTGATACCCGCGTGCTATGCACCGCCAGCGTCGAGGAAAACGTGCCGTCCTTCCTGCGCGGCAAGGGCCAGGGCTGGGTCACCGCCGAATACGGCATGCTGCCGCGCTCGACCCATACCCGCACCTCGCGCGAGGCGGCCAAGGGCAAGCAGACCGGCCGCACCCAGGAAATCCAGCGCCTGATCGGTCGCAGCCTGCGCGCCGTGACCGACCTCAAGGCGCTCGGCGAACGCCAGATCACGCTCGACTGCGACGTGCTGCAGGCCGACGGCGGCACCCGCTGCGCCTCGATCACCGGCGCCTGGGTCGCCCTCTACGAAGCCTGCGAAAAGCTGGTGAAGGCCGGCAAGCTGCCGGAAAACCCGGTACGTGAACACGTCGCCGCCATTTCGGTCGGCATCTACAAGGGCTCGCCGGTGCTCGACCTCGATTACCCGGAAGACTCGGACTGCGACACCGACATGAACGTCGTCATGACCGGTTCCGGCGGCATTGTCGAAATCCAGGGTACCGCCGAGGGCGAACCGTTCACCCGGCCGCAAATGAACACCCTGGCCGACCTCGCCGAAGCCGGCATCCGCCAGTTGATCGCCGCCCAGGAGAGCGCCCTCGCATCATGAAAAAAATCGTTCTCGCCTCCAACAACGTCAAGAAGATGAAGGAGCTGAATGCCTTGCTGGCGCCGCTCGGCTTCGAAGTCATTCCGCAGGATCAACTCGGCATTCCCGAAGCCGAGGAACCGCACTGCACCTTCGTCGAGAACGCCTTGGCCAAGGCCCGGCATGCCGCGAAGCTGTCCGGCCTGCCGGCGCTGGCCGATGACTCCGGGATCTGCGTCGCGGCGCTCGGCGGCGCGCCCGGCGTTTATTCCGCCCGTTACGCCGGCGAGCCGAAATCTGATGATCGCAACAATGAAAAGCTGCTCGCCGAACTGGGTAACAACCCCAACCGCGCCGCTCACTTCGTCTCGGTCATCGTTCTGGTCCGCCACGCCGACGATCCGCAACCGCTGATCGCCGAAGGCGAGTGGCATGGCCAGATCCTGACCGAATTGCGCGGCGAACGGGGCTTCGGCTATGACCCCATGTTCTACCTGCCGGAATTCGGTATGACCGGCGCCGAACTCGATGCCGACACCAAGAACCGGGTTTCGCACCGCGGCCAGGCCATGCAGAAGCTGATCGAGCGCCTGCCGAGCCTGTAATCGACGTGGCGCGCAACATCCCCATTTTTGCCCAAAAAGCGGCGTCGACCGTCCCCCAAGGGGACTTCCTTCGGGGCGCGGCAAGCACGGAATTCCGCGTTTCCCCGCCGCTCGCGCTCTACGTGCATGTCCCCTGGTGCGTGCGCAAGTGCCCGTACTGCGATTTCAACTCGCATGAGGCGGGCGCCGCGATTCCCGAAGCCGAATACGTCGCGGCGCTGATCGCCGACCTGCAATCCGCCTTGCCGCTGATCTGGGGCCGCCCGGTGGTCAGCATTTTCTTCGGCGGCGGCACGCCCAGCCTGCTCTCGCCGGCCGCCATCGATGAACTGATCGCCGCCTTCCGCGCGCTGGCCATGCTCTCGCCGGAAGCAGAAATCACGCTCGAAGCCAACCCCGGCACAGTGGAGGCGGAAAAATTCGCCGGCTTTCGCGCCGCCGGAGTCAACCGCCTGTCGCTCGGCATCCAGAGCTTCAATGACGAACACCTCAAGGCGCTCGGACGCATCCATGGCGCCGCCGAGGCCAGGCGCGCCGCACAACTCGCCGGCGAGCATTTTGACTCGTTCAACCTCGACCTGATGTACGGCCTGCCTGGTCAGACGCATGAGCAAGCGCTCACCGACATCGAAACCGCGCTGACCTTCTCGCCGCCGCACCTGTCCTGCTATCAATTGACGCTGGAGGCGAACACCCGATTCGCCGCCTTCCCGCCGGAACTGCCGGAAAGCGACACCTGCGCCGACATGCAGGAGGCCATCGAAGCCCGTCTGGCGGCCGCCGGCTATGCCAATTACGAAACCTCGGCCTTCGCGCAAGCCGGCAAGCAGTGCCGCCACAACCTGAACTACTGGCATTTCGGCGACTACCTCGGCATCGGCGCCGGCGCCCACTCGAAACTCACGCTGCACGACCGCGTACTGCGCCAGATGCGCTGGAAACACCCGAATGCCTACCTCGAGAACGTGCGCGCCGGCTCACCCGTGCACGAGGAAAATGAAGTACCTGCCAGCCAGTTGCCTTTCGAATTCCTGATGAATACCCTGCGCCTGGCCAATGGCTTCCATCCAGCGCTGTTCGAGGCACGGACGGCGCAGCCGTTGTCCACGATCCTGCCCCGCGCTCGCGCTGCCGTAGCCGAGGGTCTACTCGAAGTCAGCGCCGAGCGCATCGCCCCCACACTCAAGGGCCGGCGCTTTCTGAACGTACTTCTCGAACGCTTTCTGGACGATGGTGGAGCAAGCTGAAACGGCTCGCCCCGTTCGGGTTCAGCCGAACAGACCGCCCTTTTTAAGCATGTCCAGCCCCTGCGTCAGCAGGTCGCCACCTTGCGGCATCTGGCCGTTCGGCGTCATCTGATCGATCAGTTGCGGCAGCATGTCGGCCAGGCTGCCCGAAGCCTGCTCCGGACTGACGCCGAGTTGCGCGGCAAGCCCTGACAACGACGAACCGCCCAATACGCTCTGGATCTGTTCGGCGGAAATCGGCAGGTTCTGCCCGGTCGACACCCAGGAATTGACGATTTCGCCAAGCCCGCCCTGCTGGAATGACTGGATGAGTCCTTCCAGTCCGCCATTCTGCGGATTATTGACGAGTTGCATGACTGTCTGAAGCAAGGCGCTGTTGCCGCCGGACTGCCCGCCGGCGAGCGCGCCGAGGGCTTGATCGAGAAGACCCATGATTGTTTACTCCACAAAAAATACGTTCGGGCATGCCATGGCAGGAGCATGGCAGGAATTCCGGAAATTTGCCAACCTGCCCGCTCTAGTGCCAGCCCGTGATTTTATGGTACCAGCGGCCGCTTTGCGCTGACGCAATTGGCGTTACACTGTACGGACGCTGACTTAACCCGAGGAGAAATATCATGGCCAAGTCCCAGGACGCCAAAAAGGCAGTCAAAAAGGAACCGCTGAAAAGCATGAAGGAAAAAAAGGCGGCGAAGAAGGAAAAGAAGGAAGAGAAGCAACGCAAAGGCTAGCGCCAGCCTGACCCGCGCGCCGGGTTACCAAGGGGAAGACCCTCGAACAGGGCAGGCGGCGCGACGTAAACCCTGCGCAAGAACTCGCGACAGATATGTGTTGGCGATCTCGCCAAACGATGCACGAAGGCTTGTTATGCAAATTGAATCTATAACCTTCGATTTGCAAAAACGATCCCTCGCCTGGCACTCCCCACCCTGCATCGGCTCGCCGCAGGCGCAGGCCGGGGTCAAGGCTGTGATTTATCCGGATTTCGGCCTGATTTCGCGGTCGACCGCGACAGCCTCGTTCAGCACGCCCCGCCCATCAACTCGCCATTGACGTAATACCAGCGCCCTTCCTCGCGGACGAAGCGGCTGAGTTCGTGCAGGCGGTGGCCCTTGCCGGCGATGCGGTAGCGGGCGACAAATTCGACGGTGGCGTGGGTATCGTCCTGCAGCGCGTGCTTTTTCACTTCGAGGCCGAGCCACTTGGTGTCGTCGTCGGTCAGGTCGAGTTCGCTGGGTCGGGTATCCGGATGCCAGGTAGCGAGGAGGTAATCTGCGAGCCGCAGGACGTAGGCGCTGTAACGGGAGCGCATCAGTGCCTCGGCGCTTGCGGCATTTTCGGCCCCGGAATGGAGTCGACCGCAACAGGCGGCGTAAACCCTGCCGCTGCCGCGCCCCGAATGGCCCGAGGCCACGTCGGGAAGCACCCTTGGGGTGCAATGACAGGCGCTCACTTTTCCTCGGCGACCTCGCCGCCCAGGGCTTCGACGATTTGCGGCAGGAAGCGCGACAGTTCGCCGGTCATCAGCGCGAAGTCGGCGTCGAACTGCTCGTCGGCGTGCTCGGCGCTTTTTTCGGCTTCTTCCTTGAGCAGGTCGAGGAAGGTGAGGCGCTTGATTTCCAGCTTTTCAGTGAGTATGAAGGAGATCCGGTCATCCCAGGTAAGCGCCAGGCGGGTCGGCAGCTTGCCGCTGGCCAGATGCGCCTTGATGTCGTCGCCTTCCAGCGGGTGGCGAACGTAGCGGACCGCCGCCTTTTCCTCGCCGACTGCCTTCAGTTCGCAGTCGCGGTCGATGGTGAAATCGGCCGGGGCATCGCCACCGGCCAGCCAGTCGGCCATCGCCGAGGTCGGTGAAAGCTGGGTATGGAGCAGCGTGAGCGGGAAATCGTCGAGGCAGTGGCGCAGGTGTTCGATGACCTCCTCGGCCTTGGCCGGGCTGCTGGCGTCCACGCAGAACCAGCCATTTTGTGGTTCGATCCAGACAAAAGTAGAGCGGCGGCGTGTAAAGGCGCGCGGCATCAGTTCTTCGGTGACGCGCTCGCGCAACTCCTTCAACTGCTTGCGACCCGGCGCATAGCCCTGCTGGGTTTCCATCGCTTCGGCGCGTTCCTTGACTTCTTCATTGACCACCGAGGACGGCAACAGGCGCTGTTCGACGGACAGTGCCAGCAGCCACTGGCGGCCGAGCGAGAAGACCAGCGCGCCATCGCGGCGCGGCGCAACCCAGCCGCGGCTCAGCGGCTGGTTGCTCGGGCACTTCACAAACGGGCCGCGCGCCAGTTGTTCTTCAAGTCTGGCTAGATCGATGCTCCACGGCGTCGGCAGACGGTAGAGCTGGAGGTTTTTGAACCACATGATTTATTCCGGTTGGCGTTTCTTGAAAATCAGGTCCCAGACGCCGTGGCCGAGACGCAAACCGCGGTTCTCGAACTTGGTCAGCGGCCGGTAATCGGGGCGCGGGGCGAAGCCAGCCATGGGATCCACGGAAGGGCCTTCGACGGTATTGACCAGCGACGGCTCGTCGGAGAGTACATCCAGCATCTGCTGGGCGTACTCTTCCCAGTCGGTGGCGCAATGGAAGTAACCGCCGGGCTTCAGGCGCGAGGCCAATAGCGCGACGAACGGCGGCTGGATCAGCCGGCGCTTGTTGTGGCGCGCCTTGTGCCACGGGTCGGGGAAAAAAATGTGGACGCCATCGAGCGCGCCTTCGGGCAGCATGTAGCGCACGACTTCGACGGCATCGTGCTGGCAGATACGCAGGTTGGTCAGTTCGCGCTCGGCGATCTGCTTGCACAGCGCGCCAACGCCCGGCACATGCACTTCGACGCCGAGGTAATCGTTGTCGCGGTTGGCATCGGCGATCTTCGCCGTGGTTTCGCCCATGCCGAAGCCGATTTCGATGATTTTCGGGGCATTTCGACCGTAGACCGCAGCAAGATCAATCAGCTGCCGCGCATAGGTCAAGCCAATCTTCGGCATCAGTTCAGCGTAGTAGCGCTCCTGCGCTTCCGACATGCGGCCGGCGCGGCGGACGTAGCTCTTGATATGCCCATGACCCTCACGGCCTTCGGTGTAGACGCCGTCGCTCACGAACCGATCAACCCCGAAGTCGGCGAAGATGGATCGGCCGAATACAGCTTGCGCGGCATGCGGCCGGCCAGATAGGCCTCGCGGCCGGCTTCGATACCCTTTTTCATGGCGCTCGCCATCAGCACCGGATTCTTGGCAAGGGAAATGGCGCTGTTCATCAGCACGCCGTCGCAACCCAGTTCCATCGCAATGGCCGCGTCGGAGGCGGTGCCGACACCGGCGTCGACAATGATCGGCACCTTGGCGTTGTCGATGATCAGGCGCAGGTTCCACGGATTCAGGATGCCCATGCCGGAGCCGATCAGCGAGGCCAGCGGCATCACCGCGACGCAGCCGATTTCTTCCAGCATTTTGGCCTGGATCGGGTCATCGGCGCAGTAGACCATGACGTGGAAACCATCCTTGACCAAGGTTGCGGCAGCCTTCAGGGTTTCCGGCATATTCGGGAACAGGCTGGTCGGGTCGCCGAGGACTTCAAGCTTGCACAACGGGTGGCCGTCGAGCAGTTCGCGCGCTAGGCGCAGGGTGCGTACCGCATCGTCGGCCGTATAGCAGCCGGCCGTATTCGGCAGAATGGTGAATTGCGACGGCGGCAACGCATCGAGCAGGTTGGGCTGGCCCGGGTCCTGGCCGATGTTGGTGCGGCGGATCGCCACCGTGACGATCTCGGCGCCGGAGGCATCGATCGCCGCCCGCGTTTCGGCGAAATCCTTGTACTTGCCGGTACCGACGAGCAGGCGGGAACGATACGCCGTGCCGGCAATAGTGAGTTGATGCATGAGTTCTCCTTAGCCGCCGCCGACAGCGACGACAATTTCAAGTTGGTCGCCCGTAGCGAGCGCGGTCGTGGCGTGCTGGCTCTTCGGGACAATTTCGCCGTTGCGTTCGACGGCGATGCGCTTGCCGGCATAGCCAAGTTGCCCGACCAGGCCGGCGACGGTCAGCATTTCCGGGAAGTGGCGGGCTTCGCCATTGATCTTGATGTCTAGCATCGCGCTATTTTAACAAGTCGCGCGACTTCCTCGGCGCGCGCTCGAAAAGTCTGTCGTACAGCCAGTTGGGCAGGGCCCGCAGCACTTTCGCGACGACGCCCATCTGCCACGGAATCACCGCGTAGGTCGCACCACGTTCGATGGCGCTGGCGAAACGTTCGGCAGCCTCGTCCGCCGCCAGCAAAAATGGCATCCGGTAGCGGTTGACCGCGGTCATCGGCGTTTCGATATAGCCGGGCGCAATGGTCACCACCTTGATGCCATAGGGCCGCATTTCCAGGCGCAGGCTTTCGAGATAGGTGATGGCCGCCGCCTTCGAGGCCGAATAGGCTTCCGCCCCGGGCAGTCCGCGAATGCCGGCGACCGAAGCGATGCCGACCAGGCGCCGCATCTTCCCGGACTCGCCACCCGCCGCCTTCAGCGCCGGGATAAAGGGGGCGAAGGTCGCCGCCATGCCGTAAACGTTGGTGTCGATCACCCGGCGAAAAACCGCGAGATCTTCCTCGTATTCGGTCAGCGTGCCCACCGAAACGCCGGCATTGGCGATGATGATGTCCGGCGTCCCGCAGCGGGCGATGAAATCCACCGCCGCCGCATGCAGCGCCGGCGCATCGCAAACATCCAGCGCATAGCAGGCGTGCCGCCCGCCAAGGCGCTGATTCAAGCCTTCCAGAAACTCGCCACGACGCGCCGCGAGGCCGAGCGTCGCGCCCTTGTCCGCGTAGTAAACGGCAAGCGCCTCGCCGATACCCGACGAGGCGCCTGTAATAAAGACCTTCAGCGCCAATTACTTGTTGCCGGCGCCTTTGCCAGACTTCTCACTGCGCGCCTTGGCGATCAGCTTGTCGGCGATCGCCAGTTGCTCGTTGAAGTCCTTGCCGCCGACCATGTATTTGCCATCGACGGCCAGCGCCGGGACGCCTTGAATCTTGTACGACTGTGCCATCTGGTCGCCACGCTTGACTTGGCTCACGACCCCGAACGAATTGAAAGCTTCGCTGAATTTCTTCTGATCGACGCCCTTCTTGGCCACCCATTCGACCAGCGACTTTTCTTCGAACAGGTTGATGCGATCGTTGTGAATCGCCTTGAAAATTTCGCTCTCCAGACGGTCGAGATCGCCGGTCACTTTCAGCGCGTAATGGAGCCTGGCGATGTTTGCCCAGGCGGCGCGACCAAAGGTGATCGGGACCTTCCTGAACACCACGTCACCCGGCAACTTGGCCACCCAGGCTTGCAGCAACGGATTGAAATCGGCGCAATGCGGACAACCGTAGCTGAAAAACTCGATCACTTCGATCTTGCCCGCATCCTCGGTCGGTTGGGCCGGCGAGATCATCGTGTAATCCTGGCCGACCGTCTGGGCAAACGATGGCATTGCCACGGTCAACGCCGCGCCAAGGGCAAAAATGGTGGTAACAAAACTGCGACGTGCAAACTTCATGGATGGCTCCTATTTGGCTAACTGGGCATCAATCCCGGATTTGGCAAGCTGGGCGCGGACTTTGTTCAATTCATCAATCTTGGTGTAGGGACCGACCCGTACGCGGTAGAGGTTCTTGTCCTGAATCATCACCTGCTGGATCACGGCCTCGACACCCATGAACGCCAGCTTGGCTTTCTGGTTGTCAGCATCCTCCGGCGTACTGAAAGAGCCGGCCTGCAGGAAGAGCGGCGTCTTGCTTTCCTTCGACTCCTCCTTCTTTTCTTCCTTCTTCGGCTCTTCCTTGACGGCGGCAGGCTTGCCCGCCTTGTCCGGCACGCCATCGGACTTGCCCGGCAGGATGTCGTAGAACTGGAAGCGCTTTTCCGGGATCGGATCACCCGGCTTGCCCGGCAGCGCCATCGGCTGCGCCGGCTGGCCCTCGCTGCTGTGCGGCGTCGCCTTGCCAGTGGCCGTCTTGCCGTCTTCCGGCATGGCCGGCGGCGCCATCACATGCTTGTTGAACGGCAGCGGCGCCTTGTTCATGTACCAGACCACCCCGGCGGCGATGCCGACACCGATCACCAGACCGATGAACATGCCGATCAGGGTATTACCGCGCGTCTTTTTTTTGGCGGGCTGGGTTCTCTTGGGTTTCATGTCACGGCTCATCTTGTTTCCTTACATCGATTCCGGGCAACTGACGCCCAGAATTAGCAGACCATTGCGGATTACCTGACGAACGGCGGTCGCCAGCGCGACCCGCGCATCGCGTAGCATTGCATCATCGACCAGCATGCGCTCGGCGTTGTACCAGCCATGGAACTCGCCGGCCAGATCCTTCAGGTAGAAGGCGATCAGGTGCGGCGCCAGGTCACGGGCCGCATTCTCGATGACATCGCGGAATTCGGCCAGCTTGTTGGCGATCGCCAGTTCGCGCGGATTGTCGAGACGCTTCAGATCGGCCTCGGGCAGCGACCCAGGATCGCCGTCCCACTGGTTGATGACCGAACAGATGCGGGCATGGGCGTACTGGATGTAGTAGACCGGGTTTTCGTTGGTCTGGCTCTTGGCCAGGTCGAGGTCGAAATCGAGATGCTGATCCGACTTGCGCAGCGCGTAGAAAAAACGGCAGGCATCGTTACCGACTTCGCCGCGCAGTTCGCGCAGTGTGACGAATTCGCCGGAACGTGTGGACATCGAGGCCTTCTGGCCGTTGCGGTAAAGCACCGCGAACTGAACCAGCGCCACCTGCAGCTTGTCTGCGTCGAGGTCGAGCGCCCTGACGGCGCCGGCGACGCGCGGGATGTAGCCGTGGTGGTCGGCGCCCCAGATGTTGATGACCTTGGCGAAACCGCGCTCGAATTTGTTCAGGTGATAGGCGATGTCGGAAGCGAAATAGGTGTACAGGCCGTTCTCGCGCTGGACGACGCGGTCTTTTTCATCGCCGAAGGTGGTCGATTTGAACCATTTGGCGCCGTTCTGCACGTACAGATGGCCCTTCTTTTCCAGCAGATCGACGCAACGGGCTACCAGCCCGGTGTCGTAGAGCGCTTTTTCGGAGAACCAGACGTCGAAATGGACGCCGAACTGTTCCAGATCGTCGCGGCAGTCGGCCAGTTGTTCGGACAAGGCATGCTGGTGCACATAGGCCCAGTCGCTGCCGAGCAACTCCTTGGCACGGGCGATCAGCGCGTCGAGATGCAGTTCGCGCTGGTGCTTGGCCTCGTCGTCGGCGCGGTCGGCGTCCGGCAGGCCGGGCGTGCCGGCGCTCACCGCGTCAGCCAGACGAACATACTTGGCGCCATGCGCCACCGTCATCTGCCCCGCCATATCGCGCACGTAGCTGCCCTGATAGGCGTTGGATGGGAAAGGCACGTTGACGCCGTGCTGCTCCAGGTAACGCAGCCAGGTCGACAGGCCGAGGATGTCCATCTGCCGCCCGGCGTCATTGACGTAATACTCGCGCGTCACATCCCAGCCGGCGAAAGCCAGCAGGCTAGCCAGCGAGGCGCCGTAGGCAGCGCCGCGGCCATGGCCGACGTGCAGCGGTCCGGTTGGATTGGCGGAAACGAATTCGATCTGCACGGTCTTCGCGCCACCGAGCTGCGAACGCCCGTAATTTTCGCCATCGACCAGCACGGCGCTGACCACAGTGATCTTGGCCCGCGCATCGAGCGTAAAGTTGATGAATCCCGCCCCCGCCACCTCGGCCTTGCTCACCAGCTTCGAAACCGGCAATTCGGCCAGCAACTGGTTGGCGATTTCGCGCGGATTCTTCTTCAGCGCCTTGGCCAGTTGCATCGCCAGATTGGTCGCGAAGTCGCCATGTGTCGGGTCGCGCGGCCGTTCGAGATGAATCGGGGTATCGGTTGCAGTCGGCGCAACGCTGGCCAACGCCCTTTGCAGGAGTTCGGTCAGTTGGGATTTGACGTCGTGGGCCATTGATTTGCAGCGGAAAAAGCAAAGCAGGGATTATACGCCGCGTGCAAATGGCTACCGCAAAAGATGCGACGACGCCGAGACCAATCGATGCTCCGCCGCCCGTGTCGCTGCGGGAAAAGTGAGAAAACGGATTTTGGCGGATTTTGGCTGTCGACCGCGGCAGCGAGACGCGAGCCAACTCTTCCAGCCAACGGAAATGGCAATGTGACTCCTCATCGATGAAAAAACACGGCTCGCGATTGATGCCCTGCTAAACAATGTACGGCGGGTGATCGGCGAGCAGGACGCGTGGGCGACGGGGCATGATGGTTATCAGCTCAAAATACCAAATGAGTCTGACCCGAATGGCACTTACTTAAGTTTTTTCGGATGCCCATTTTTTCGGACGATCGCTTGAGCGATAGGGCGAGGCTGGGTAAGTAATGGGTAGGCAT